>ORMF010701977.1_pt1 | contig 28671 bp, 22 predicted proteins | sample 1779871 | NCBI WGS metagenome assembly ORMF01 (sample SAMEA104232316, study PRJEB22302) | groundwater metagenome | biome: forest; feature: aquifer; material: groundwater | place: USA | collected 2011-08-07 | depth 5.4 m | reverse complement strand
TGGAGAAGGTCGGCCTCGCCGACAAGCGCGACGCCTACCCCGCGCGCCTCTCCGGCGGCCAGCAGCAGCGCGTGGCGATTGCCCGCGCGCTCGCCATGTCGCCCAAGGTCATGCTGTTCGACGAGCCGACCTCGGCGCTCGATCCGGAGCTGCGGCGCGAGGTGCTGGTGGTGATGCGCCAGCTGGCGGGCGAGGGCATGACCATGATGGTCGTCACCCACGAGATGAACTTCGCCCGCAACGTCGGCTCCCGCCTCGCCTTCATGGACCACGGCGAGATCGTCGAGGAGGCCGCGCCGGTCGAGTTCTTCAGCGCGCCGAAGACCGAGCGCGCGCAACGTTTCCTGCAGCTGTTCGAAGACTAGTCAGAATCGGAGATCCGTCATGCGTACATGGAAAGCCCCGCCCTTCGGCATGCTGTTCGCAGCAGCCTTCGCCGCCGTAGCGATGCTTCTCGCCACCGGCGCCCAGGCGCAGCCGCAGTCGCGCCTCTACGACGTGACCAAGAGCAAGAAGCTGCGCGTGTGCCAATACCCGCTCTACTACTCGATCTCGTTCCGCAATCCGAAGACCGGGCTGATCGAGGGCATCGACGCCGATCTTGCCAAGGAGCTGGCCAAGGAACTCGGCGCCGAGCTCGAGATCGTCGAGTCCGGGTTTGCCACCTTCATCGCCGATCTGAACGGGCTGGTCGACCGGTTCGAGCAGGCCAATCAGGCGCGCCAGGCGGGGAAGGACCGACAAGCCGCTGCACGGGCGAGCATCGAGGCGGCGCTGGCCTCGGGTTTCGTCGCGCTGCACAAGCTCGACGCCATCATCACCAATCACCTGCGGGGGGATGCGGTGACGATGGCCGTGTGGCGGGGCGATCGGCGGATCGACTATCGAAGTCGGAAACGGAGCACCCGCGGGGCGTCTACTCCGACGCCGGCCTCCGGACCGGCGCCGACGTCCGCTGACGCGGGGGCGACTCCGGTTGCACAGGGAGGGACATCATGAGGATCCGATCGAAAGACCGCTACGGGAACGAGCGAACCAGGGATACCGAACACTAATGGGAAGGGACCCCAAGGGCCAGACCACGTGGTGCACCGCGTAGTCTGGCCCCTCGACAGCCGCCTCTGCGGGTTTGTCACGGGTGCGTGCCAAGGGGCAACGACTCGGGAGGCCTGTCTCTCATCCATCACCTGTGAAACGCTAGAGCACAAAATGAATTCTCGTCCGGGATTGTACGAACTGAAAGACAACCGCAACGAAAAGAACACACGGACGGCGATCGAGCCAGCTTACTCGGCACACTCGGCCTCACTCGCCGCGGAAAGTGCCGATCTTGTGGACCTTGATCGATACCGAAAGGCCCCGATCAGAACTGGATGTGACTCATCTAGAGTCGATCGTTTATCGAGCCCAACGCCGTGCCGTTCAGTCGTTGGTCAAATTGGATGATTTGTTGCTCCGTCATCCCGGCAATCAAGTCTGCGATGACGCGCGTTTCGGCTCTTCGATTGGCAGAAGTGGAACTTGACTCCTTACGCACGCGTCGAAGCTCCTCTTGTGCAGGCTTTGGAAAGATCGCGAGCTCATCCTGCACGGCCGCATCACTCAGTGTAGTAAACACTCGACGGATGATGCTCTTCTCGCCCTTTTGCTGTGTCGCGAGATTTGGATTCAGGATTACGTAGTGCCAAATGAGTTGCTTCAGAAGTCTGCGCTCTGCAGCGTACGCCTTCCTGAATGGTTTCAGTCGTAGTTCTTCATCAAGCGCCACATCTGAAACGTATCGCTTCACTAGCTCTGACGTCAGATTCCGAAGTTCAGCGCGCTGAGAGGTGGCCCAGTCGAATGGTCGCCGACATTCCCGCGTCAATACCCACAGCAGTCGCATCAACTCGTCGAAGGTGCGTTGATAATACCGGTGTTGCGACGGCGTAATCTCGCCACGCATTGTGAGACGTTCGAGTGTGGGGCCGATGAAATCAGCTACCGCATTGGAGTCGGTGAGTAAGCGATCCAGTGGTACGAAGCCGGCGCGGTAGAAGTCCTCAACATCGTGAACGCAGTATGCGATGTCATCCGAAATGTCCATTAGTTCGGCTTCGAGGCATCGTCGGTCAGTGCTGAATCCTGTCCGTGCAAAACTAAAATCCTCGCGCTCGGTGCGGTATGCGCCGAATTTCGTGTGTTTGCGGCCCGCCTGCCTCTCCCGCAGCCAAGGGTATTTGAGAATCGAGTTAAGTGTTGCGCGGGTCAAATCAAGTCCCTGTTTGTTCGGATCTCGCACTGCGAGCTTTGTAACCACTCTGAACGACTGCGCATTCCCCTCGAAGCCGTCCTTCTCGGTTTTGGAAACAAGCGAGTCCAACTCTGATTCCGCGACGTGACCGAAAGGGGGATGACCGAGATCGTGGGCTAGCGCGGCAGCCTCGGCGACCTCGGGATCAAGATTGGCGAGGGCTGCGAGGCGCCCCTGCTGGCTGATGAGCTTTTGCGCAAGCCGACGCGCAAGTTGGGCAACCTTCAGGGTGTGAGTGAGGCGACTGTGGAAGACGTGGCCCTCGGAAGGACCGACGACCTGGGTGACTCCCGCGAGCCGCTTGAACGCCGAACAGTACAGGATCCGATCTCTGTCGCGCTCAAACTCGCCCCTCTGATCGGCTTGCAACTGCAGTTTGAGTCGCCGATCTGATCTGGCGACCGGTTTGCTCGTGCTAGTCGCGGCCGTTTTCCCTTTCGGGGCGGAGGTGTTCGTCATGGCCAGGTGCTTGACTTTTCCTCGAAAAAACGTTCACACTCTATCTCGACGAGCGAGTCGCAATCGCCGTAAACTGGCTGCAGCTAACCGACTCATCATGGCTCATCCGAACATCGACGGCGCAGTACTCAAGGTTCTGCAGAACGGTCCAGTGGCGCCCTTAGACCTCTACAAGAAGGTTAGAAGGGTGGGATCGGAAGCCGATGTACAGGCCGTACTGTGGCGGCTGATTCACAACGGTACGATCGAGATTAGCCCCGAGCGCAAGTTCCGTCTGAAGGTTGCGCAACAGCTCGCGGCCATCTAACCCATCCAACTCTGAATTCACGGTCCCGAATCGGAGGCTGCGATTCCCCGGCCAGGCCCGAAGTGTTGCAATTAGTCTCGACTCTCAGCTGGCCAGACGAGCGGTACTCCCAAGACTACTCTGATGGGAACGTGCGTTCTGTTTGTGCATCTTCAAAGATGCCAGACCAAACAACGTAGGGAGCTCCGAGTTTTTGGCGAGGAACTCAAGACTCGACGTCTTGGCTGCGGGCATTGCAATCGCGCCGCAATTACCGAAAAACGTTCTGCCGTCCGGTGGGCCAGCCGCATCACCGCGCCGCTTCTCATCACGTACGGCGGCGACGATACGACCGTGAACCCGGCGCACGCGCTGCAGCTTGCCCGCGCGCTGCAGCGAAGCGGCAAGCCGTACGAACTCATGATCGCCGCTGGCGCGAGGCATGTACCGGAGCCGTTCGAGGCCGAGCGCGACGAACGCGCGATCCGCTGGTTCCGTCGGCACATGCGTGAGGAACCTCCATAGATCGAGGAGGCCAGCATGGCATAGTAGATCCCTCATGTCCGCTCCTCTTTCTGCGCAGCCGCCCAGGTTTGCGGCGCTGCGCATCCCGGCCTACCGTCGTTATTTCACGTTCAGTCTGATGTCGATGATGGCCGACAACATCGAGCACGTCATCACCTACTGGGTGATGTTCCAGACATTCCATTCGGCCGCACTTGGCGGGTTCGCGGTCATCAGCCATTGGCTTCCATTTCTCTTCTTTTCCCTCTACGCGGGTGCGCTCGCCGACCGCCACGACTGCCGGAGACTGATTCAAATATCGCAAGGGCTTTTCATGCTGGCCTCGGTCGCGTGGGGACTGCTCTTCCTGGCCGGCACACTTCAGATGTGGCACGCGGTCGTCCTGCTCATGATCCACGGTATCGCCGGGGTTGTCGGCGCGCCGGCCACGCAGCTGATCGTCCACGACATGGTGCCGGCCGAGGAGCTACCGAGCGCGATTCGTCTGACCGCGAGCAGCCGTTACCTGTCCATCCTCATCGGACCGGCTGTTGGCGGCGGATTGATGCTTCTGCTGGGACCTGCCTGGGGACTGCTGACGAATGTCCTGATCTACCTGCCGTTCACGATTCTCCTGATCCGTTTTCCCTACACAGGTCACGCGGCACGCCGCCGAGGTCGGACGGACTCAACCTTTGGACTGGCCGACGCCTGGAACGTCTTCACTGCTGTTCGCACCGAATCGCGAATCATGGCGATGGTCGTCGTGGCGGGCGCGACGTCATTCCTTGTCGGTAACGCGTTTCAGGCCCAGATGCCGGCGTACGCCAACTACCTCGGAGCCGACGAAACCGGCACCCGCTACACCGTGCTTCTCGCGGCAGACGCCGCGGGCGCGATCCTCGGCGTCCTGCTCCTCGAAAGCGCCAACTTCTCGAGGCCCGGTGTCCGGGCGGCGATCGCCTCGGCGGGTCTCTGGGGCTTGACCATGGGCCTGTTTGCGCTCACGCAGAACTATGCGATGGCGGTTGCCCTGCTGGTGCTGGCAGGCGTCTTCAATATTGCCTTTCAGTCAATGGCCCAGACGCTCGTGCAGCTGCTCGCGCCGTCGACGATCCGCGGTCGCGTGGTGGGTCTCTTCAACATGGCCATGCTGGGGCTGCGCGCGGGCAGCGGTCTGACAGTCGGTTTGATGGGCGACTTCATCGGTGTCCGGCTCTCGCTCGCGGCTTCGAGCCTTGCGGTCGTCCTCGTCTCGGTTGCCCTTTTTGCGCGCGACGCCCGCGCACGCAGCCCGCTCAGTCCCGAAAACGAGATCGCGTCGGTGGGCACGACGAGCGGCCCCGCCGCACCAACCAACTACGCCTAGAGCGAGGACGAAGGCGGCCCGGCCCGGGGCGCGCCGTCCAGCGCGTCAACGTCGACTTTCCGGTCGACTTACTGGAAGCCATCGATCGCGAAGCCTGGCGCGTGGGTGTCACCCGTCATGCCTTCGTCAAGATCAGGCTGGCCGACACGCTCTCCACATCTCGCTGAGCGCCTCGCATCGCGATCTGCACTTCTTTTCGCGTGAGCCTCGGTTTGGACGGTCGCGCGAAAGAGTTTGGTCTCTTTGACATCCTCCAAACCATTGATCTCAGACTAGTTTCTTTCGATCGGGCACACTCGGCTGTCTGTTGTAAGCCTTTACCAGGAATGCCATGCTGGTTTGTTCGAAATCCGGTTCCGAAGCGTTACTGTACAGAACGGGCTGCTGAGCTTTGGCGAACGCTTGGGAGCTACAGGCCGCTCGCTCCCGCGGGTGGCAACAGTATCAGTGAGGTGTTATGCCTGATGAACCCACCGGCGACAGCAGTCGGTTGTCCGCAATCGGCCTGGCGCTTCGACTGATGTTCGTCGTTGCACTGGCCCTGATCGCGTCCGTCATCATTAGTGCCGGTATCCGCGAAGGCCTTGGAGGCTTCGCGACCGTAACGCGACTGATCGCAGGATTATTTCGGACGGACCGATGGATTGCGGTTCAGTTGATGGCAGCCGCCGACATGTTTGGCGGTTCGAACGTGGCTCTTGGCACAGCCGGCATTGCCGTCGCGGCGATCATGGCGACATGGAAGGACTGCATGACCGCCGTCGAAGGTCTGTTGTCCGCGTACCCAGTGGTGCGTGTCGGCCAGTTGCGGACAGCGTCACTTCGCCTTTTTGTGACCCTCGTCATGTTCTTTGTCGGTGTGCTCGCCACGCGGACGGCAGCGTCGCCATCTTCGCCGCAGCCTGGGCTGGAGTTGTCCTTTCCGAGCTTCTTGTTGCCAATTGATCCGGCCCCAAACCGAGGCCTGATGACGGCGTTCGTGCCGTTTGAGCACGATGCCAACCAAGACTCGTTGGTGGGCACCGCGGCCGATACGAGCATCAATGTTCCGGAGCCATACCAAAAGTTTCTCGTCTCCCTCAGCGTTGCCCTGGCAAGTTGCCGTTCGTCGGCTTCTGGTCCGGCCACTCCGCTAAAGGTCGAGGTGGCAGGATTCGCGACGGGTACCAAGTACAGCAGTGGGAAGGGCAAGTCGCTAAGAGACCTCCTAGAAGAGAAGCCAGAGGGCAAAGTCACGGCCTCCGACAAACTCGAGGCACTTCGTCAGTTGGCCGTTGGGTCGACGTCGGTTGAGGCATTGGACAATGCGTTCGACATGTTCGCTGCCAACGAACGGCGCAACAGCGTGAGAGCGTGCCTTCTTGGTGCTCCGGCGTGTTCAACGGGCCTGCCGAAACCCCTCGCAGAAGCAGCGAAGCTTGCGTCGGACGAGATTGATCTCAAGCAGTGGACGTGGGACGAGATGAGACAGGAATCGATGAACGATCTCGCGGCAAGCGGCTTGACGGACATGACGGTCCGCGGGTTCTTGACGCGCTATGCTCGCGTCTCCGTCATCCGTGCCGGACGATGTGAGAGATCCGTGCTGGCGAATGTCGTGGCCAACAGAGTTGATTGACGACCGTGCCGGGCTGAGCCGTCTGTGCCTTGTTGCACGGGCATTGTCAACTTGAGGGACCGCCGGCAGAGTGACCTGATGCCCTAAGAGACAGCCCGCGCCGTTGCCTTCGGCCGTCCGTTCCCTATACCATCGCGCCGCACAGAGCCGGCTGGGCGGCCCCGCCGAAGCCTTCGGCGAAGGCGGGTCTGACAGGCAACCGAGAGGAGACATCATGAGAGCGCTGACACTCCGCAGGGCAGTCTCGATCCTCCTTTGTTCCCTCGGCATCGCCGCGGCACTTGTCGGTGACGCGGCCTCCCAGGGATCGTCGTCCCGTCCTCTCGTGAGCGATGCACAGTACGAAGCCTGGCAAACAGAGTTGTCAAACTGGGGGCGCTGGGGGAAGGACGATCAGCTGGGCACGCTCAACCTGATCACTCCCGCCAAGCGCAAGGCGGCGCTGGCGCTGGTGAAGGAAGGCGTGCCGGTGTCATTGTCGGCGAACGCATTCTTTGAAAAAGCCTCCGACGTCCCGTGCCCGGCCGAATGGGCCATGCTCACTTCTACGCAGACCGGAGCCACCGACCGCGTGGCATTTCCCTGCATCCACGGAGCGGCCGCGACTCACCTCGATTCTCTCGCGCACACGTTCTTCCGGGGAAAGATGTGGAACGGCTATGACACGTCGGCGCTGGTGACCATGCAAAAGGGGGCCGAAAAGAACTCCGTGCTGCCCATGAAGAACGGGATCGTCACGCGCGCTGTGCTGTACGACATCGCGAGGCTCGAGGGCGTGCCGTATCTCGCGCCGGGCGATCGCATCTTTCCCGAGGACCTCGAGGCGTGGGAAAAGAAGACGGGTGTCCGAGTGGGACCGGGCGACGCGCTGGTGCTTCGCTGGGGCCGCTATGGGCGGCGAGCCAAACTTGGTCCCGACGACGGCGCCGCGGGATTCGACAATTCGGTCCTTCCGTGGCTGAAACGGCGCGACGTTGCGTTGGTTGTCTGGGAAACGGCCGGGTATGCGCCGCAGCCCCCGGGTGATCTGTTCAGAAACGCGGTCCACAATTTCATCCAGGCGATCCTGGGTATCCACGTGCTCGACCGCGCCGATCTGGAGGCGTTGAGCGAAGCGACTGCATCGCGCAATCGCTGGGAGTTCATGTTGACGGTGACCCCGTTGGCGCTCCCCAATGCAACGGGGTCACCGGTGAATCCGATTGCGATGTTCTGAGCGCGCCCTTTGACGGCTCACGAGAGCCGCGTGATATTCTGCTCGGGCCGCATGCGTCGGATCGGAAGACCCTTTCGGGCAATACAACTGATCCTCTGGCTTGCCGGCGTCGCCACGGCATCGCCCGCGTTCACTCAAGATGCGTCGTCGGTCGACGGCCCGCCCGCCCCCGTCGCTCCAGAAGTCGTGTCACGGGACGCCCAGGGGCGCGTCACCGTACGGGCGGTTCGCCTCACCGAGCCACTCGTCGTCGACGGTCTTCTGCGGGATCCGATTTACACACAGGTGCCGGCCGTCGGCGATTTCGTGCAACAGGAGCCGCACGAGGGAGAGCCGGCGACCGAGCGCACCGAGCTCTGGATCTTCTTTGACGCCACCAACATCTACTTCGCGGTGCGCTGTCTCGACGACCAGCCGGATCGCGTCATCGCCAACGAAATGCGCCGGGACAGCAACAACATCTTTCAGAACGACAACGTCCAGCTCGTCATCGACACGTTCTACGATCGCCGCAGCGGTTTTCTCTTTCAAACGAATGCGCTTGGCGCGCTCAGCGATCAGGAAGTGAGCGACGAACGCAACTTCAACAGGGATTGGAATACCGTGTGGGACGTCAAAGCCGCGCGGACCGACGAAGGCTGGAGCGCCGAGTTCGTCATCCCGTTGAAATCGCTTCGGTACAGAGCGAGCGGTCCGCAGACCTGGGGTTTCAACATCCAGCGTCGCATCCCCTGGAAGAACGAACGGACCTATCTCTCCGGCGTTCCGGCCTCGTACGGCGGTCGCGGCATCTACAAGCTTTCCTCCGCCGCCACGCTCGTCGGCATCGAGGTCCCGCCGCAGGGTCGTAATCTCGAAATCAAACCTTACGCGATCTCCGCGGTGACGACGAACCGCCAGGCCACACCCTCCGTATTGAACGATCTAACGGGCGATGCCGGATTCGACGTGAAATATGGGCTGACAAAGGGCCTGACGGCCGATTTCACGTACAACACTGATTTCGCGCAGGTCGAGGAAGACGAACAGCAGGTGAACCTGACCCGGTTCAGCCTCTTCTTCCCCGAGAAGCGCGAATTCTTCCTCGAGGGCCAGGGCATTTTCGGCTTTGGTCCTCCGGCCAGGGAAAACCAGGCCTTCGGCGGCGCGACGAGTCTGGCGCCGGTGATGTTTTTCAGCCGCCAGGTTGGTCTCAGCGGCAATCAGGAAGTGCCGATTCTCGCCGGGGGCAGGGTGACGGGGCGCGCGGGCCGCAACACTGTGGGTCTGTTGAACATCGAAACCAAGGCATCGGAGCGAGCGGGTGCTGCGGCCACGAACTTTTCCGTCGTGCGCCTGCGCCGCGACATCCTGCGGCGCAGCGCCATTGGACTCATCAGCACCCACCGGGCGCCACGTCTCGCCGGACAGGATTCCAACCAGGTCGTCGGTGTCGATGCGGCGTTCGCCTTCTTCGAGAACGTGACGCTCAACAGCTACTACGCGCGGAGCCGGACGCCGGGGCGCCGGGGCGACGAGTCGAGCTATATGGGGCAGTTCGCCTACGCCGCCGATCGGTACGGGATGAACGTCGAGCATCTGACCGTCGGCGACGCCTTCAATCCCGAGATGGGGTTTTTCCGACGGGAAAGCTTTCGACGAAACTACGCGCAGGCTCGCTTCAGCCCTCGACCGCGATCGAGTCCGTCGGTGCGCAAGGTGAGTGCGGAAGCCAGTCTCGACTACATCACGGATCTCGACGGCAGGCTGGAGAGTCGCGAGGCGCAGGCCTCGACGCGTGTGGAATTCAGTGGAGGCGGCTTTTGGTCCAATGACTACACGCGCAACTACGAGCTGCTCAAGGAACCCTTCGAAATCGCGAAAGGGGTGTTCATCCTCCCGGGTGCGTACAGCTTTCAAGATATCCGGAGCCAGTACTACCTTGGGCCGGAGCGGGTGTCGGGTCGGATCTTCGCGTCGCGCGGCACCTTTTATGGCGGGACGCGCAGCGAGGTTGGCTACAACGGTCGCGTGGACATCAACTCGCAGTTCTCAATCGAGCCGCGGGTCACGCTCGACTGGATTGACCTTCCGGTAGGCCGCTTCACGACTCGACTCATCGGCTCGCGCGTGAACTTCACGATGACCACGCGCATGGCGGTCAGTGCTCTGGTTCAGTACAACTCCAGCAACACCGCTCTGTCCACCAACGCGCGGTTCCGCTGGGAGTACCAGCCCGGCAGCGATCTCTTCGTCGTGTACTCTGACGGCCGCGACACCATCGGCACCGGATTCCCCAGACTGCAGAATCGGTCGTTCGTCGTGAAGATGACGCGGCTGTTCCGCTTCTAAATTTAGAATCGCCTGCCTACATCGTCAGCACGGCCGCGATTGTGAGAATGCCCGTGAAGAGGTGGCCGAGGCGCAGGTTCTCGTTTTCGGCGGTCTGATTACTGTCGAAGTTCATCGTGGGAAGCGTGATCGCGGGAGTGCCCATCACCTCGATGAACTGCGCGATATTGATCCTTTGACCCATCGTTCGTATCTGTATCGGCCGTTCGCCCAGCATCCGCGTGACCGCCTCCGTCACCAGTTGCGATTCCGGGGCCAGCGGGGATGTGCGGAACCCTTCTGACGCGCCGCGGAAGATCACCTTGACGATGCGAGGGTATCGGCTGCGGATCTCATCGTCCGGTTCTGATTGGACGACATGGAAGCCCTGGGCTCTGATGTGAGCCAGCAACTTTTCAGCGATGGCCTTGGAAGCGGTCTCCTTCACAAGACGAATGTCAATAAAAGCAACTGCGCGATCGGGAATGATGGTCCGTGCGTCGGGTCCGACAACGGCGCTCGACAGCCCGCGAATGTTCAGGGCAGGAAGCTGCAAGGCTTGCTGCAACGTGAGATCCGAACGCTCGGGCGCCGCGATGACGAACAGCTTCATCAAGCTGGCTGGATCGTCAGGCACCGCGTCGAGCATCGCCTGTTCCTGCGGCGGCAACGGATCGATGCCGTCGTAGAAGCCCTTCACCAGCACTCGCCCCGCATCGTCTTTCATCGACGCCAGGAGATGCGCGAGCCCGAGAGCCGGGTTCGGCACCCAGTTCCCGTAGTTACCGCTGTTGACTCCCACCTTCGGGCCGTACACGGTGAGATCCATGTCGAGAAATCCGCGGGCGCCGAACGCAACGGTGGGCCGGCCGCTTTGATGGACCGGCCCCTCCAACAGGAGCATCACGTCTGCCGCCAACTTGTCGCGGTACCGCGGAATAGCTGCCGCTAGGGCCGGCGACCCCGCCTCACCGTCCAGGACCCCTCGGACATTGGAAGTCAGCGCAAGGCCCGTGGCCTTCAAGGCATCGAGCGCAGCCAAGAGGCCAACAATTGGAGCCTTGTCATCGGCGGCGGACCGTGCATAGAGCCGCCAGTTCGGATCAAATCTGTCGAGGCTCTTGAATCCCGGTATTTCTTTTGCCCCATCCTCGAGCCGCCCAGCCCGAAGGACAGGGATGAACGGGCTGGCCTGTTTCCAGCCTTTGGGATCGACCGGCTGGCCGTTGTAGTGAGCCCAGATCAGCAGCGTGCGTTTTGCACCAGGAACCTTCAGCTCTCCCCAGACCAGCGGATTGCCATCGGTTTCGAGGATCTCGGTGCTGAAGCTGCGCCGGCGCAGCATTTCGCGCAGCAGCGTGGCATTGCGGCGGATGTTCTCGGTATCCGCCGCGACGTTTGGAATCGACAGCAGCTCGACCAGTTCTGAGACGATGGCCCGCTGGTGCGACGCGACGTAGCCTTCAAGCGCGGATCGAGCGCCCTGCGTCTGGACGGTCCCCAGCCAGGCGGTTGCGAGGATCAGAAAAAGTCCGACGCCGAGCGGCCGTCGGTGTGCAGTCGTCAGGCGTCGATTATAGCGCCAACCGTGCCGTCAAGACTCAGGGAGCAGTCACTGGCGTAGTCGCGGTCGCGGCGACCAGTTTCTGCCCGTTGGCCGTGACGACGGTCAGGATCCGCCCGATCGGCCGGCCGTTCTTGACGGGTTCAATTGTCACCGTGACCTCGTCTCCGGCTTTGAACGATGTCCGCGACCACCCGCGCTGCGTCATCGCCGTCGGATTCTGCGTTTCAACGGCCCAGTTCCGCACGGTGCCGGTGTCGTCCTTCGCGTCGAACTGCAGGAAGCAGTGCGGATTGCTCCAAATCCATTCGGTCACGGTTCCCTTCAGGGTGATCTCCTTGCCGGTGTCGAGGGACGCCGCCCCATGGTGGGCGATGAGTGGAACCGAAACCATCAGGACGCCTGCCGCCGCGATCAATACGCCAAGGAACATTTTTCGCACGGTACTCCTCCTTGCCCGCCGAAGCCTTGGCGGAGGCGGGCGTTTCAATCGTTATTGAGGTTTCGCCTGAGCTGCAATCACGCGCTTGTAGGCGGCCGCCTCGGATGCGGACGGAATCATCTCCATCAGATCCGTGCCGTTCGGCATCAGCCTGACAGGCAGCTTGTCAAGTGCCGTCCAGGGCTTCGTATACACCAGAGGGTCGTCCAAGGTGACAGTCAGCTCCATCGTCCCCTGATTGACGCGATGATATCGCTCCTCCGTACGGAGACTGTTGCTGTGCGGGTTGCCCGCATTATCGACCCACGTGCGGTCGTCGGTCCCGACGGTCTGGACGACCAACGTGTAGTCGTCTACCCAGCGACCCACCGAGTAGCCATACCACCGTTGGTCGGGATCGGTCGGAAGCGCCCGGCCGTCGGTCCAGATGACGCGCCACCGCTTCTCGAACATGTACAGCATCAGCCCCTGGTTCGGCGTCTGCACGATCTGGAACGGTCGTAGCTCAAACAACACGATCCGCGGAAAGCCCGTAGGATCGCCCATCGTCGACAACGGATCGTTGTCCTCCGAGACCGACACGATACGGGATCCGTTCCCGGGCTTGTTGGCCCTGGCCATCTGCTCGCCATGCGCGGTGAAGGGAGCGGCAACATGCCCCGTTGGCTGGATGCCGCCGGTCCCGGCGTCCCACGTTCCGGACAGATCGCGGCGCGGAGCCGGCGCCGACGGTCCCGCCGGCACCCCGGCCAACCCCGAGTTGTTCCACGGCTTCATCTGGGCGAGCGTGAGAACCGACGTGAACACTGCTATTGAAGCCACGATGAACACGACGACGAGTTGTCGCATTGCAGAGTCCTCCTGTCAACGCGCTACGGACGCCGAATCGCGGGCGGCGCCGGCGGCGCAAACGTCGCCGCGTCGATGCGAATGCTCGTCCGCAGTAACGAAAGTGGGGATTGGCGCACTTCCAGCAGCGTCATTGTCGAAGTGATCAATTCAGCGAACGAAGAGCACGTTGCAACATCGGCTGGCAGCGGGTCTACAAGATAAGACCCGCCCTCGACCGGTCTCGCAACGTGCTTCAACGGCGACGTCTATGCCCGGAGCTAGTTCGTTCCCCTTCCGACAATCTGCGCGAATTGCTCCCCCGGTCCCGGCTGCCCATGGATGGGTACATGCTGGGCGACGTCCAGCTTCAGGCGCTGGATGTTCTGCTGCAGACTTCTCATGTTGGCGTTTGGGGCCGGAGCCGGCGCGCCCTGCGCAGGCGGTGTGTACAGATCAGCATTCACCAGGATCTTTTCCTTCGGCAGGTAGACGAGCAGCATGCCCCCGTGGTGGTTGAGTCCCTGCGTCGGGTGGAGGTCGATCGTCCGCACCCCGTCGCTGATCACGTACTTCTGATTCACCGTCTCAATCGGGAGCGGCCGCCTGCCCCCGGAGAAATACGGATAGTACGTGGAGAGCCGATCGGGCATCATCGTCCGCGCCGCCGGGTTGAACAGCACGTTCTCGAGAAAGTCGCGATTCGCCTGGTGGCTGACGACGGTGGCGCCCTGCGCGAGATACGTGCGGAGCCCGCCCGAATGATCGAAGTGGTGATGGGTGTTCACGACGTAGCGGATCGGCTTGTTGGGAATGAGTTTGCCGACTTCCGCAAGTACTGCGAGCGAACGCTCCTCGTTGAGCGGTCCCTCGATCACCGTGACAAAGTCACGGAACTCGACTGCGAGGCTGTTGTGAGTGCCGCCGGCGACGAGCCACACGCCGTCCGCCAGCTTCTGCGACACCGCACGCACCGGCGGCGCTGTTGCGTTCTGGGCCTCCGCCGGCACCGGCATTGCCGGGACAGTGACGTTCGGCTGGACGTTGCTCAGCGTGATCTCCATCGAGTTGTGCGCCACCATCAACCGCGGGTCGCCCTGGTGGATGTGCAGCACCGTCGGATACTTCACACCGCCGAAATCCTTGTAGTTGAGGTAGCGCAGCTCGTACAGCATGTCGCCGTAGACGGGGTTGGGTACCCACGTGTGGACCAGCGCGAGCAGATTCTGATCGTCGAACGTCCCGACGACCTTGTACTTGCCCATCGCCGTGAACGAGACCAGCGTCTGCTTTCCATTCGGTGTCACCGCGCCCGTCGGGCTCCCCAACGTCAGAGAGATCGCCGTCGGATTCGTCGCGGCCATCGCCGCGCGAAGGAATCCGTGCGGTGTCAGCATGAGGTCGAGGCGCCGGAACTCTGCCACCGTGACCCCCGCGAGATACTGGCCTGGCTGGGGCACGGGTTTCCCGTCCTGCACGTTCCAGGCGTAGTTGCCGCTGGTCATGAAGACCTGCTGCTGCTCACCCTGCAGCGGCGTGCCGCCGCCCCCGCGTGGCGGATTGTTTCCCTGCCGGCGGGTGAACTCCTCGCGCGAAGTGCCCGCGTCGTAGTCGATGGTGCGCACGTAGCGCGTCACCTCGAATCGCGGCCAGTCCTCCTCCTCAGTAAAGCTCTGCCCCACGGCGGCGTTCCAGCCGGTTCCGGTGATCTGAACCGACTTCGGATTCCCCATGGCCTTTGACGCGGCCTGCAAAACCGCCTTGGCGTCCTGGGCGGACGCCGGTCCAGCCGTCATCACCGTCATCACGATCACGGCCAACGCTGCGACGAGAACACCTAGCTTTCGCACCATACAGCCTCCTTACCGATATCGCTTTTCCCCGCTCGCTCGATATATCACTGCGCGTCAACACCCCGAAGACGTGTGCGCCTCCCGAAGCCGCGGGCGCCAAGGGTAGCACGGGAGGCAAAACGCGCGATCACGGCCGCAGTACATATGCTGGAGCCGTCGTATTCTGTCCCTTCTCGCAGCACCCCGCCAGGAAGTTCGGCCGGTATGGATTGGTGGGACTGTTGTTGCCGGGAGGAATCCGCCCGACTTTCGCAGTCCCGTTGATACGCGCGAGGACGCGGTCCCGCGCCTGCTCGATCTGCCGCAGCAGCGCATCCACGTTCCACCCCACGAGCTTGCCCTTCCAGTACACGACCTTTCCTGCGATCAGCACGTCGCGGACGTGCCTGGGATTCATCATCGTCACGATCGTGCCGGGCACATTGTTCATCGGCCATGTGTTGATGCTGCGCGCGTCGAGGACGATGATGTCGGCCTCCTTGCCAGGGGTGAGCGTGCCGACCTTGTCGAGGAGGCGGTTCGACGCCGCGCCCGCGATGGTTGCCATCTCGATGACCTGACGGGACGTGACGACCTGCGGGACCGGCAGATTACCGGGGTTGCTCTCCCGAAAGGCAAGGTCGTTTGCCAGGGCGCGCTGCAGGCAGAATGAGCCTCGCATCAGTGAGAACGGATCCGTCGTCATGTTCGTGTCGACGTCGGGGCTGAGGCTGGGCAAGATGCCATAGTCGAGTGCCTGTTGAAACGGCGGCATCCCGTGCCTCATCTGCATCTCGATGAGCGTCGCAATGGAGACATGGGCGCCCCTGTCGCGCCAGATCTCCCACGCTCTCGATCGGTTCTCCTTTGGGTAGCCATGCGAGCCGTAACTGATCTGCGCGAGCGGCTCGTCCTGCCAGCGTGTGCAGTGAATGAAGGTGACGTCTGACCAGTCGTTTCCGTTTCTGGCGTCGGACGCCGCATTGATTACCACGCTCGAACCGCCGACGTTGTGGTTGTGGATCGATGCGCCGAACGCCCGCGCCAGTTGCCATCCGGTGTAGTCGGCGCCGGGGGCCGCAGGGCCCGGGCCGCCGCCGAAGCCGAGCGTCACCAACTGATCCTTCGAGCTGAAATACGTTTTCGCGATGCGACCGATCCCCTTGGTCGTGTCGTTCATGGCGCCGGGGAATTCGTACGGGATGCCCTCGCCGGTCCGGTTGATCCCTCCTGTGTAGGCATAGACCGTTCGCCGGCCCGAATCCATCAGGCCCTTGATCATCGCGTCGGTGTGCTCGGGCGTGTGAGAAGACTGCGAGGTGTCGGTTCCCGTGGTGATGCCCTCGCTGATCTCGCTGAGGCATGCGACGAGCTCCGAGATGTAACAGTCCTCGGGGTCGTATGGGGCACGGCCCAGGTCCCAGACCACAGTGTTCGGATTCGCCGGATCGGTGATGCGTCCCGCGGTCCAGATGTTTTGAACGACCGACCCATAGCTCTCCTGCGGCCAGGCGCCCGCGAGCAGTCCATCCGGAATCATGCTGCGCTGTAACGTTTCGTACTGATGATGGTGCGTCGTGATGAAGCCGGGCATGACGATCGTGCCAGAGCAGTCGACGATCTCGGCATCGCTGGCGGATACGGTTGGTGCGATCTCGGCGATCCTGTTCCCGTCGATCAGGACGTCGGCTTTTTCGAAGTCGCCCACCTTCGGGTCGAGGCTGAGCACGACGCCGCCGCGCAGCAGGATGCGGCGCCTCCGGCCGTCGCCGACCAGACCCTGGAGATCTGCTGGGGTCGCCGAGCGCAGGCCCCCGAGTTGCCCTGGACTCGTGGTGTCAGATGGAGTCCCGCAGCCGACGGACGCGATCGTGGTGGCGGCGAGCCCTGCTGCGCCAGCCCGGATGAAATCGCGCCGACTCGTTCGGTCGGGTGGATAGGGCGGATTCTCAGGCATGGTCGACCTCCGCTCGGGTTTCCTGTGATGCTCTGGTTATTCGGGACTGTCGCGCACGGCCAGGGAATGACGTTGGGGGGAAACTCGATCGGCCCGGGGCCAAACGACCCCGCGCCAGTATAGACATTCCGCGGATTCATGCCGTCCCATGTTTACGGGACGTTCGTTCCTCCCCTGCCGTATAATCCGGCGCGCTGGCAGAGGAAACTATGCGTCACATCCATCATCTTTGGCATTTCCTGAAGGGCGGCCGCACGGCGAGCGTCTCGATTATCACGACGGCCGCGGTGCTCCTCCTCATTTCGGGCTATCTGCGTGCACAGGCGCCCGCGCTTCCCACCGAAGTTCCGCCGATGCTGCCGCTGAAGCAGGTCGCGTACATCAAGGCGTCGAACGCGGAAGCGCAAGACCACTTCGCGTGCGGGGGCGGAAACCAGGGCCATACCGGAACCTCGATCTCGCTGAGCGGCGACGCGAACACGATGGCCGTCGGCGCGCCGTTCGAGAGCGGCGGGGCAGCGGGCGTCAACGGAAACCAGAGCGACAACTCCGTTTACGCATCGGGAGCCGTTTACGTCTACGTCCGCCAGGGTGAGTCGTGGACGCAGCAGGCGTACGTCAAGGCATCCAACCCAGGGCTGAACAGTCATTTCGGATCGTCGGTCGTGCTGAGCCGCGACGGCAATACGATGGCGATCGCCGCACACTGGGAAGCGAGCGCCGCAACCGGCATCAATGGCAACCAGAAGGACGAGTCCATCCCGCAGGCCGGCGCCGCCTACATCTTCACCCGCACCGGTACCACCTGGACGCAGCAGGCGTACATCAAGGCCTCGAATACGGGTAAGGCCAACCAGGGCGAGGTGTTCGGCGACGGCGACCAGTTCGGCTTCTCCATCGCATTGAGCGGCGACGGCAGCACGTTGGCAGTCGGTGCCATCACCGAAGACGGCGGGGCGCAGCAGATCAACGGCAACCAGAACGACGACTCGGCGCAGTCTGCGGGAGCGGTCTACGTGTACACGCGGACGGGCAGCACGTGGACGCAGCAGGCCTATGTCAAGAGCGCTAGCCAGGCCGCTGGGGATCTCCTGGGGTTCTCAGTCGCACTCAGCTTCGACGGCAACACGCTGGCGGCCGCCGCTTTCGATGAGGACGGGTCAGGCAGGGGAATCAATCCACCCGACGATAACGGATCCCAGAATTCCGGGGCGCTCTACATCTTTACGCGCCAGAACGGCGGCTGGAGCCAGCAGGCGTACATCAAAGGCTCCAAGGGCGAGACGAGCGACGGGTTCGGCTTTGCCACATCCATCAGCGATGACGGGAATACCGTCGCGGTCGGCTCCGGCGATGAGGCCTGCCTGACGCCGGGCATCAATCCTCCCGGGTGCGCCGACGACGCGCCGCCGATGCGAGGCGCGAACATCTGGGTCGGCGCGGCGTACGTCTTCGTCCGGAACGGCACCACATGGAACGAGCAAACGTTCATCAAGGCGCCCAATGCACGGCCGTACAACTCGTTCGGCGTCAGGCTGGCCCTGAGCCGCGACGGCAACGCGCTTGCCGTCACTTCGTACCTCGAGGACAACGCAGGCCGTGGCGTCCGTCCGCCGATGGTCCAGCAATTCCTCATCCAGGCCATTTTCAATGCGTGGCGGGAGCACCGGAACGAGGCGGAGGAATCGGGCGCGGCGTACCTCTTCACCCGCAGCGGCGTCACGTGGACGGCTGGAGCGTACATCAAAGGCGCCAACACCGACGCGGGCGACGAGTTCGGCAGCGCCATCGCGCTCAGCGGTGACGGCCGGATGATGGTTGTCGGCGCCCACCAGGAGGACGGCGCCGCCCGCGGCGTCAACGGCAATCAAGCCGATAACTCGGCATCTGATTCCGGCGCGGCGTACGTGTTCGCGTATTAGGTGATGTTCAGCGGATCTCCGCGCACTGGCGGAGTCTCATTGGCGCGCCTGGATCATTCGGGTCCGTGAAGACGGATCGCACGGATCATCTCCGCGAGCGGATCGACGTTCGATCCGCCCTGCGCAGGCCGACCCGCGGAGACCACCGGATCCACGCGCATCGTGCCCGCGACCAGCACGCCATTCGCAGCGTCCACGTCGTCCAGAAGGAGCACATTCGCGCCCTCGAGCGTGATCGTCTGGCGCTGGATTCGTACCGTGCCTGTTCGTCGATCGAACTGAAGCTCCAACGAACGTCCGCGAGACGCGACGCGATGGACGCCGTCCGATCCTCCGGAGCCGGTCGCAAGGCTTGTGTCGTCGAACCACCCCGGATTGCCGCGCCAGAGCACGAGTAAGTCCAGCCCGGTCTTCTCGAATACGACCACGCCGCTTGCCGGATTGTTGTCGCCGGATAGCAGCGCCCGCCTTGCATCTCCGAGATTTCGGGGTCGGCATCACCGAGCAGCAATTTGAGGCCGCCAGGGGCGGACGATTCAAGTCGCCCGCCATCGCCACGTGATATGACTGGACGTGCGCTGCCCGGTCTGTGGATGAAGGAGGAGCGGGATGAATCGGATCCTGGCGTGCGGGATTGTCGCGATATGTCTCATGGGCGTGCTTGCCGCGGCCGGGCAGCAGCCCACCTTTCGCGGGACGGGCGACTCCGTTCGCGTCTTTGTCACCGTGACCGACCGAGATGGTCGGCTCATCACGACGCTGTCGCAAAACGATTTCGAGGTACGCGACGAAGGCAAGCCGCAGCCGATCACGTTGTTCGACAACAGTCCGCAACCCATTCGCCTGATCGTGATGCTGGACGTGTCGGGCAGCATGGAGGGCAACCTGCCGTTGCTGCGCGCGGGCGCGGAACAGCTCTTCGCGCGTCTTCGTCAGGACGATGTCGCGCGCGTCGGAACGTTCGGGCACGAGGTTGCGATCAGTCCCTCGTTCGCGCACGATGTCGAGACGTTGCGGAGGGAGCTGCCCGACACGGTTGCACCCGATGCGCCAACGCCGCTGTGGCGCGCGGTCGACGTGGCGTTGGACGGCTTCGGTGTCGAGGGAGGCGAGGCGCGCCGGGTGATCCTCGTGCTGAGCGACGGCAAGGATAGCGGCCCCATCAGTTTCCGTGAGCGGTACGTCAGCCAGGGCCAGGTCATCGACCGCGCGCGCCGCGACGATGTGATGATCTACGGCATTGGCATGCGCAGCCGCAGCTCGCGGTTGATTCCGCCGGGGATTGGGCCTGGTGGGCTCCAGGCGGCCCTGATGGCCGACCTTCCCGATCCCGGACTCGCGCTCGTCGCGGAGCAGACAGGCGGCGGCTACGCGGAGATTCGCTTTGGACAGGATCTCGGCGCCGCATTTGCCGGCATCGCCGACGAGCTGCACAGCCAGTACCTTCTGGGCTTCGCTCCACCGAAACGCGACGGCAAGGTGCACGAGATCGACGTGCGCGTCGCCACGCGCGGGCTGAAGCCGCGCGCGCGCAAAAGCTATGTCGCACCCAAGGACCAAACCCGTTGAGGATCGGCGTGTTGCACGATGGCGCTCGGATTCTCCAACGGTCGCCCGTGATACCGCTACCAGCGCCGTCGCGGTCTCTTCCGGGTGACGGGCGTCGATCGCGCCGTCTAGCCTGAAAGTCCGTTCACCGCGCCATCGTTGACATTGGGATCTAATCTTATTACACTGTTCCCATATTGGGAACACGGCACAGGAGTAGTTCCGTAGATTCCTTCGCAGCGGACTCAACCAGTGATTCTCGTCGGCAAGAGTCTGCTGAGTGAGTTTGGCCGAAGCCACGCCTCGGTTCGAGACGCTATCGCCGCTTGGACACTCGAAGCGGAAGGGGCCTCCTGGCGTTCCATTGTCGACGTCAAGGCTAGGTTCCCGTCAGCTAGCTTTGTCGGGAAGGACCGTGTTGTATTCAACTTGAAAGGAAATCATTTTCGTCTGGATGTCCAAATCAACTATTCCGCTCAGGTTGTTTTGGTGCGGCGGATTGGCACACATGCGGAGTACGACTCATGGACCTTTTGAAATTTGATGTGCCAGTCAGAGTGATCGAGTCTGATGCAGACCATGCCGCTGCTTTGGAACAGATGGCTAGGTTGATGGCGACCGACCCAGCCGTTGGATCGGACTCCGAAAAGTTACTGAAAACGCTTGCCGTATTGGTTCGCGACTACGAATCCGGTCGCTATCCAATAGCGCCACCTGATCCGATTGAAGCGATCAAGTTCCGGATGGAGCAACAAGGACTAACGCCAAAGGACTTGGTTCCCTATCTTGGTACTCGAAGCCGGGTATCTGAGGTCTTCAGCGGAAAGCGACCGCTCACGCTGGCGATGATCAAAAACTTGCATCGGGGTCTCGGGATTCCGGCAGCTAGTCTCGTGTCAGACCGTGCCAAGGCAGCCTCCGAACTTGATCTCGATTGGAAACGAGTGCCGTTTTCAGAGATGAAGAAGCGAGGCTGGATCAATCGAATTCCACACAATGCTTCTGAGGCCAAACACCTATTGGATTGGTGGATGGGGCCGGTTCGTGCTGCTGAATTGGTCCCTCTGTATCGCCGGCATGTGCGGTCTGCAAAAGCGGTGGATCACGAAAAACTTGTGGTCTGGACTGCACAAGTGGCGAAAAAGGCATTGGCGCATCCGCCATCTGGAAGATTCGATCCGAACTGGTCACCGGACTTCTTGAGAGACGTAGCTCGAATCAGTGTCTTCAAGAACGGGCCCGCTCTCGTGAAGGAGTTCCTCGATCAGCACGGTATTGTCATGGTCGTCGAGCGGGCGCTGTCCCCTTGGCTCGATGGCGCCGCAATGATGTGTCGCAACCTGCCAGTAATTGCCGTTACGCTTCGACACGACCGCTTGGACAACTTCTGGTTCGTCGTGATGCACGAATTGGTGCATCTTCTGAAACACCTCGGGGCAGAGGCCGTGTCCTTCTACGACGACCTTGATTCGGACGACCAAGCGGATCCAAAGGAGGTGGAGGCGGACCAGCTCGCTGGCGAAATTCTCATCCCATCTGATGAATGGCGAACGAGCCCGGCCAGCAGATTGCGGAGCGCGGATGCCGCGAATCACTTGGCCCAGCGCCTGAGAATCCATCCGGCGATTGTCGCCGGAAAGATTCGCAAGGCATATAAGGACTACCGTGTCTTGTCTGGCCTAGTCGGACAAGGCGAGGTGCGGAAGCATTTTCCAGAGTTCCAGGAGTAGAGGATGTTCGACCATCAACACTACGTTCCAGTCATGCGCATGAAGCCGGCCGAGCTCAGGACTCTGCGCGATGATCGGGGGCGGAGCGTTGCGATCGCGCTGTTGTTATTTGACGCTACGGATGAAGTCGAGCACCGGCTTGGACACCGTGGTGTCCGGACTGTCCGGTGAAAACACCAGCGACATGTGGTTGTGCCTCCTTGCGTACAGCATCGTCGGGCACTTGTTCTTGCCGGCCTTGCACAGTTCGTCGCTGAGCGCCTGATAGAACGCACTCATACCGCCTTGGATGCCCGGATCGAGTTCCGCCGTTGCGAAGAACAGCCTTACATTGGTCTGCTTCAGCGCCGGCAGTGTTGATTGATCAAGCAGAGTCTGTGCATTGGGCGGACCACCGGCGCCGGGAGGAGGACCGCCTGCGCCCGGAGGTGCGGGTGTCATACCGCTCGGCCCCTTGATGGCTCCTTCAGCCGATCCCGGCGCTCCCGAACCGCAAGTGCTGCCCGCGCCTCTCAACCGCTCGGGAGAGAAATTGGCAGCCGGCAAGGGCGCGGCGTTCCACGCGCCGGACATCAGGATGGCGCCCTTCAGACCCACACCCTTTGGTCCATACAACTCGGGACGCCCAATGTATGTGCCGACCGGACCGTTTCCGGCCGAATGGGCCCAGATGAACATGCGATCGGCGTTCCCCTGATACTTCGCCACATTCGCCTGCAGCCACTGGATGAGCGTCGATACATCTTTCGCGCCCGCATCCCAGCCGGGGCCTCCATGCCGCTGCATGATCGCCGCAACCATGCCGTTCTTCGTGGCCCACCTGCCGATGTTGTCGTAGAACGCGTTGGCTTCGCGATTCTGCTGCTCGATCTTGTTGCCGCCACCACCGGGCACGTAGATGAGAACCGTGCGGTTGGCGGGACCGCCGGCCGCACTGAAGACATCGACCAGGTCCAGGGGATGGGGTCCGAAGGACACATCGCGGGCGAGATTGACGCCTGGGTAGAGCGGGCTCGCGCTGCTGTTGTAGTCATTCGCGGGCATGAGGGGCCGGTACAGTTTGGCCGTACAGGCCGGGTCCACGATCTGCCCAATCTTCTTCATCTCTTGAAAGAGACTTTCCGGTACCTGTGCCTGCGCCGTTCCTACGATGCCAGCGGTTGCAAGCAACACGGCTCCCAGAGTGCATTGCAAGCGCTTGGTGGCGGTCCTGTTGTTGTGGTTTTCGATTCTCAACGGCTGTCTCCTTCAGACTGTTGCGACTGGACCGTTTCTCACTTCAACGGCAAAACCGGAAAGAATTTCTCGGTGATGGTACTCCTCTTACCGAGGAGGTGGCGAAGGCGCCGTACTCGAAATCAGGACGATACCTGGCGAGAAATGTCGCACATTCCGTTGAGCTACCGAGGGGCGCGACGCCTGCTTACGACACCACTGGCGTCGACAGCGCGGTTCTAGCACAGATCGGTGTCGCGGCTACGGTTTCTCCGGTTGATCAGTAGTAAGATGAGCCGCTTCGCCAGCCCCAGGCGGAGCAAGCCCCACAGCTCATGTCTACAGGCAAGAAAGAGCGATTATTCCTGCTGGCGGGGATGGCGGCGACCATGGCGGTCGTATCGCTGGTGATGTACGCCGTCATAGGCCGAACTTCCGCGACGACGGGCCAGGCGCCGACGGTCGCCGTGAAGACGGGACTGCCGAAGACGCCGTGGGGCGAGTCAGACCTCCAAGGTATCTGGTCCAGGGATGTCGACATCCCCCTCGAGCGGCCCGCCAAGTACGCCAACCAGGAGTTCTTTTCGGACGCAGAACGCGCTGAGCTCGATCGGCAGATTGCGGACATTATCAGCCGGGACAGCACCGAAAGCCGCCGGGCTCGAGGCACCGAGCGAGACGTCAATAGTGAATTCAGCCAGGCACCCTTCACAGTGCATCTGCCCGTCGGCAGACGGACCTCACTCATCGTCGATCCACCCGACGGGAGAATTCCCCGGCTCACGCCGGAGGCTCAGAAGGCCAAGAACGCCTTGCGAGAGTTCCAGCTCGCTCTCCTCCAACCCACTGCAGCGTGCAAGGAGAAACACCCCGGCTGCGTCGGCGGACAGTACGGACCCGTGTCACCGAGACGAAACGAGACGCCTCCGAGCTACGTGGGCGGCCTAGGTGCCGGGATTAATCGCGCGAATGGCCCCGAGGACCGCAGTCTCGGCGAACGCTGTATGGGCGGCTCCCTTCCAGATTTTGGTAGTTGGATTGGCGGATTCAGTCGAATCGTGCAGGCTCCTGGCGCGATTTCGATTTTCTACGACCTCGGCTCGGGGCAAGGACGCTTTCGCAATATTCCGCTCACAACGGCCCCCCACCTGCCTGCGACCATCCGCCAACAGTGGGGGGACTCACGAGGCCGATGGGAGGACGACACGCTGGTCGTCGACGTCACGAATTTCTCGCCGAAGTCGGACTTCCAGGGAGCTCACGAAAATCTTCACCTCGTTGAACGGTGGAGGCGTCTCGACGCAGACACGATCGAGTACGTCGTGACGATCGACGATCCGACGAGGTGGACAAGATCGTGGACCGTCAAGCAGGAGCTGAAGAAGCAAAGCGACGCGGCGAATCAAATCTACTCTGAGCCGCGGTGTCACGAGGGGAATTACGGCCTTGCGGCGCTGCTGTCGGGCGCGCGCGCCTCGGAGCGGGCATTCGCGGAAGGACGCGGCCCCGATCCCGCGACGATGTGCACGATCATCGTCGGATGCGGAGGATTTGTCCGTGGCGGATTTGCCGACCAGGGGCCGGATGCGGACCCGTTCCGAAGCCCGCCACCGGTGCCCTGACTGGTCCAGGTTCCAAACAAGCGCCAGGGAGACAAGCCATGCGTAAAGTGCTCAGGAGCTGTGTTTCATTCGTGTGGTTCATCCTGCTGCCCGCGATCGCGTTCGGGCAGACTGAAGTCAGGATCTTCGTCGGCGGAGCGGTGACCGAGCCCGTCAAGGAAGCAGGCGCCACGTTCGCGCGCAACTCGGGCAGCACGCTCGTGTATGTCACCGACACGACGGGGGCGCTCCAGAAAAGGCTGGCCGCCGGCGAGAAGGCCGACCTGATAATCGTCGCCGGCCCGGGCATGGACAGGCTGATAGAGGAGAAGCTGGTGATCGCGGAGAGCCGGGTCGATCTTGCGCGCGCATTGATCGGTGTTGGCGTGAAGGCCGGCGCGGCCTCGCCCGATCTGTCGACGCCCGATGCATTCAGGGCCGCCCTCCTCAAGGCCCGATCGGTTTCGTACGTCAGTCCGGCGTCAGGCGGGACGTCCGGAACCTACTTCGAGGGCCTGCTGCAGCGCCTGGGCATTGCCGATGCGATGAAATCGAAGATCGTGTACCGGACGCAGGGATCGGAAGTCGCGGACGCCGTCGCCAAAGGCGACGCCGAGCTCGGAATCTCCTTCACCAGCGAATTGCAGCCGAACAAGGGAGTGAAAGTGGCTGGGACCCTGCCTGCCGCGATCCAGTTGCCGACGATCTATTCAGCGGCTATCACCGCGAAGGCCGGAAGCGGCGACTCGGCACGTGCCTTTCTCCGCACGCTCACCGGCACCGAGGCGCGGGCGGCGCTGACGAAAGCCGGGCTCGAGCCGGGCGGCCCCGCGCGCTGAACGGCCGGAACGACGCCATCGGCCCGTCGCGGCGATGGATCAGCGACTTCGAGCCGCTGATCGAAGCTCCTCTCGTTTGAAGTTCACGCTGACAAATCCCGTCATCGCGCTCCGCTAGCTTGCGATGCGCCGATGAGTGGCGGCCCCCGATGTAACATTCTCCGTTTCCCCTACCTATTCATCAGGGAGCGATTGAGTGACAGCGACAGATCTCGTCGATCGGCTCGCCGGACACAAGACCGTCGGCGCCGCGCCGCGTGAGGAGCTCGCGTGGCTCGCCTCGCACGGCTCCCTTCGACATCTCAACGAGGGGGAGGTGCTGAGCGCGAAAGGCGCGCCCGTGGAGGGCCTCTTCGTCGTGCTGACGGGCCACGTCGCCATTTTTGTCGATCGTGGCGCCGGGCGGCACAAAGTGATGGAGTGGCGGGCTGGGGACGTCACGGGCATGCTCCCGTACTCCCGTCTGGTCAGTCCCCCGGGCGACTCAGTCGCACAGGAGCCCTCGGAGATTCTCGCCGTCCATCGCGGCGAACTCGCCGCGATGATTCGCGACTGTCATGAGATCACGTCGATCCTCGTACACAGGATGCTCGATCGCGCCCGGGTCTTCACGTCGAGCGGCCTGCACGACGAGAAGATGATCTCGCTGGGGAAGCTGTCTGCGGGACTGGCCCACGAGCTGAACAACCCGGCCTCCGCAATCGAACGAAGCGCCGCGCTGCTCGAAGATCGTCTCGAGGACGCGGAGCAGGCGACACGCGCGCTGGGCGCCTCGAAGCTGACCGATCCCGAGCTTGCCGCGATCGATGCAGTGCGTGCGTCCTGTCTCGCCACACGGGTGTCCGGTGTGTTGTCTCCGATTCAGCAGGCTGAACGCGAGGACGCCATCGGCGACTGGCTCGCCGATCACGGCGTCAACGCCGCCACTGCCGGATCGCTGGCCGAAACGGCCGTGACGATCGAGGCGCTCGACCGGATTGCCGAAGTCGTGAGCGGACCGCGACTCGACGCCGTCCTCCGGTGGGTGGCAGCGGGATGTTCTGTTCGCGGAATCGCCTCGGAGATTCAGGAAGCCGCAATGCGGATCTCGGGCCTGGTCATCGCCATCAAGGGATTCACACACATGGACCAGGCCACAGTGGCCGAGCCTGTGGACCTGACGTTGAGCCTGGGCAATACGGTCGCAGTACTCAAGGCAAAAGCACGCGCGAAATCGGTCGCTATCGCCGTGAATGTGGAGCCCGGTCTCCCCCGCGTCCGCGGTTTTGGCGGCGAGCTCAATCAGATCTGGGCGAATCTGATCGACAACGCCCTCGACGCCGCTCCTGATTCCGGTCGTGTTGAGGTCATGGCGAACCGCGAGCGGCAGCGCGTGGTCGTACGCGTAATCGACAATGGCGCCGGCATCCCTGCCGAGGTCCGCGAACATCTGTTCGAACCATTCGTCACGACCAAGCCCGTCGGGAAAGGCACCGGCCTGGGCCTCGACATCGTCCGGCGCCTCGTCAGCCACAACGATGCCGAGATCGAGTTCGAGACGGCTCCGGGGCGAACAGAGTTTCGAGTCTCACTTCCGCTCGCCGAGGCCGATGGATCGGGACGATCGTGAACAAGCCCGTGCTTCTTGTTGTTGACGACGATGCGCAGGTGCTCGCGGCGGTGCGCCGCGATCTCCGCGGGCGGTACCGCGAGTCCTACACGGTCGTCAGCGCGTCGTCGGGTGAAGAGGCGCTCGCCACAGTCCGCGAACTGAAGGCCCGAGGCGATTCGCTGGCCATCGTCATCAGCGACCAGCGGATGCCGGGCATCCAAGGAACGGAGGTGCTCGCGCGATCCCGTGAGGTCTACCCGCTGGCGCGTCGCGTGATGCTCACGGCCTACTCGGACATCGACGCCGCCATCAAGGCCATCAACGAAGCGCATCTCGATCACTACCTCTCGAAGCCGTGGGATCCGCCCGAGGAACGCCTCTTCCCCGTGATCGACGATCTGCTCGACGCCTGGCAGGCTGAGTATCTCCCTGAGGCGAAGGGACTGAGGCTCGTCGGACACCAGTGGTCGCCTCGGTCGCACGAGATCAAAGGGTTCCTCGCGGGCAATCTCATCCCCTATCGCTGGCTCGATGTGGCGCGGAACCCGGACACGCGAAGCCTGCTCGAGGCGGCCGGAATTGGCGCCAGCGAGCTTCCCGCGCTGTTCTTCGAGGATGGATTCGCGCTGCGCAATCCCGACCCACGTCAAGTTGCCGAGCGCCTCGGCCGATCGCTTTCGGCCGCCCTGGATCTGTACGACCTTGTGATTGTGGGCGCCGGTCCCTCCGGCCTCGGGGCGGCGGTGTACGGCGCCTCGGAAGGGCTGCGGACGCTGCTGCTCGATCGGCACGCGCCCGGCGGGCAGGCGGGGACCAGCTCCCGGATTGAGAACTATCTCGGGTTTCCGGCTGGCGTCAGTGGCAGTGAACTGACGCGGCGCGCCGTGACGCAGGCGCAGCGGCTCGGCGCGGAATTGCTCGTGCCGATCGAAGTGACTGGAGTGTCCGTAGATGCGGGATACAAGCACCTGACGCTCAGCGACGGCCGAGAGATCGTCACCCGGACGATGCTGGCTGCGACCGGCATGGAGTACCGCGAGCATCCTGCGCCGGGCGTGGCGGCCCATACGGGCGCGGGGGTGTATTACGGGGCGGCTACGACGGAGGCACCGGCGTTCAGCGACCAGCGTGTTCTCGTTGTCGGCGGTGGGAACTCGGCGGGACAAGCGGCCATGTATCTGGCGCGCTACGCGAAGGACGTGCAGATCGTGGTGCGCCGCGAATCCTTGCGCGACACCATGTCGCGGTACCTCATCGAGCAGATCGAGAAGACGCCGAACATACGGCTCAGAGGCCGGACGGAGCTCGAACGTGTCGAAGGAAACGGCCACGTGGAACGCGTCGCGCTCAAGCTGGACAACGACGTCAGTCACGTGGAGCAAATCGACGCGGTGTTCGTGTTCATCGGCACCAAGCCGCGAAGCGACTGGCTCCCCGCCGGCGTGCTGCGCGATGCCAAGGGGTTCGTGATCACCGGCAGGGACCTGTCACTGGACGCCCGGTACGCGCGCATCTGGAAGGAGCGCCGCGAGCCGAGGGCCCTCGCG
>ORMF010560349.1_pt1 | contig 28680 bp, 24 predicted proteins | sample 1779871 | NCBI WGS metagenome assembly ORMF01 (sample SAMEA104232316, study PRJEB22302) | groundwater metagenome | biome: forest; feature: aquifer; material: groundwater | place: USA | collected 2011-08-07 | depth 5.4 m | reverse complement strand
GTTATGGTTGCCGATTCGGCGACTAGTGCTCTGTCACGCATGAATTGATGAGTCGCCAGAAGTAAGAGCCGCGCACGAAGTAAGCGGCCCACTCGCAGCCGCTTACTTCGTGCGCGGCTCTTGTGATCCATCATTCGACGTGTGACATAGCACTAGCCCACAATGCACCTTTTTCCGCGCGCCCACCCTTGGCAACATTGCCAGCTTTTGGCAACCTTGCCAAACCAAGGCGGCCACTATTTGGCAACGTTGCCACCTCCTTGGGCATTTCCACCGACCGGTCTCGAAAAGGATTGCAATGCCCCTCCCCCTCGTCAGGAATGAAAACAGCGCGCAATCTCCGGAGGAGCCATTTTTGTTACCCGGTTTTGAACCATGCCCCGCCGGTTCCACTCCAGATGTCGTAAGCTAAATTTCGGTTTTGGGTTGCGTCCCCGTCCCCTGCGCGATAGCCTGTAGACATTCAAGTTTCGCACCCGCAACGGCCCCGGTCGGCTTCCATGGACGCCGCGGGGGTGTTCTCCTTTTTTTCGGGGGCATGGTTATGGCTCAGCAAACGCGTCGCGAGTTCTTCTCCCGGGTTGGCGCCGGCATGGTCGCTGCCAGCGTCGGGTCCAATTTAGCCAACGACATGGGCTTTTCCACCGCCTTTGCGGCAGACGGCGACGACCGCCTGTCCTTCGGCCGGCTGGACACCTTGGTCAACTTGATGCAGGAAACGCCGGCAAACCGCTTGCTGGCGACCCTGAACGAGCGCTTGCGCTCCGGCGCCGAGTTGCGCGAGCTGGTTGCAGCTGGCGCCCTGGCCAACAGCCGCAAATTCGGCGGCGAAGACTACATCGGCTTCCACACGCTCATGGCGATGGCGCCCGCTTTCCACATGTCCAGCGAGTTGCCCGCAGCGCGCCGGGCACTGCCGGTCTTCAAAGTCCTGTATCGCAACACCAATCGCATCCAGGAAACCGGCGGTCGCAACAACGAGGTTCTGCACCCGGTGCAGGCGACGCCAGTGCCCGCCGGCCGCAACGGCGCGGAGTTGCTGCGTGAACAAGTTCGCGCCCGCAACGAAAGCCAGGCTGAACAAACCTTCGCGGCCATCGCTCAGGGTTCGCCGGAAGACGCTTTCAATGCGGCGCTGTGGGCGGTGCAAGACGCCACCGAAGTGCATCGCACCGTTCTGCCGTACCGGGCCTGGGATCTGCTCCCGGTCGTCGGCCGCGAGCAAGCGCTGACGATGTTGCGCAATTCCGTCCGCTACTGTCTCAAATCCGAGCGCAACGATAACTACGTGCGCAACCTGCAACCGGTGCGAGCCATGCTGCCGCGGCTGATGGACGAGCATCGGCTGATGTCCAGACCGTTCGGCACGCGCAACATGGACGACGCCTGGGTCGAGCAATTCAGCACGACCTTGTTCCGGTCGAGCCCGCAACAGGCGGCAGCGGCCGCCGCCGCTGCCCTGGCCGAAGGCATCGTGCCGTCGGCGATCGGCGAGGCGCTAGCGCTGGCCGCCAATCAGCTCGTGCTGCGCGATCACGGTCGGCCCGCTAACCAAACGTCACCCAATCGCGGCGTTGGCAGCTGCCACGGCGACAGCATCGGCGTCCACGGTTGCGATTCGGCCAATGCCTGGCGCAACATGTCGCGCCTCGGCAACCAACGCAACCAGGCCGCGTGCCTCATCCTCGGCTGCTACCAGCTGGCTCTGGACCGCGGCGAGCGCGGCGGCGACTTCCTCAACTGGGAGGCGTATCCCTACGCCGAGGCCCGTGAGCGCGTCACGTCCCGCGCGCAACCGGCCCTGTTGCGAGAGGCCGAAGACGCCATCCGCGACCGCGACCAGATGCGCGCCAGCGCCGTTGTCCATCGCTACGGCGAACAAGGCCACGCGCCCCGGCCGATGTGGGACTTGCTGCTCAAATACGCGATCAGCGAAGACGGCGCCCTGCACGCCGAGAAATACTACCGCACCACGTCGGAAGAATACGCCGTCACGCGGACGCCCTTCCGCTGGAGGCAAGTCGTCGCCCTGGCGCGCGTCACCGCCAGCGCCTACGGCCAACCGGCGCCGGGCTACGAAGAAGCGGTCCGGTTGGTGCAGGCGTAAATCGGCTTGTCCATCATCCAAATCAACTGGCTTGCCGCTTAGCGTTCGCAGGATTCTGTGAGCGCTAAGCGGCAAGCCAGCTTTGTTTGATTTGCCTATTGCGATTCGTCTAACCTGCATTTCTCACCAATAGTGATGAGCTGCGCGGTGTCGGAGGGCGGGTTTTCTAACCCGCCATGGCCAGACGGGTTAGAAAACCCGTCCTCCGGTGGTGAGAAATGCGGGCTAATCCTGTGGGCCGCCCGCGTTTTCGGGTTCCCAGCTTTTTGGCTTCCCCGTACAATTAGGGGAACCTGCGACTCCCCAAAGTTCCTTCAGGAGGATCGGCATGTTGCACCGGTTTGCCCCGCTCGGCAGGATTCTGCGTTGCGCTCTCTCCGGCTGGCTCGGCTCCACGCTCTTGCTGATTCTTTTCGTTGGCATCATCCTTGGCTGCGGCGCCGAACCGCCGCCCTTGCAAGAAATCGCCGGCGCCGGCGACAAGCCCGCCAAGAAGAAGTTTGCCGCCCCCAGTCTTCAGGGCGGCGCCGATTGGCTCAACACCTCCGCGCCGCTCGCACTCGAAGATCTGAAAGGCCGCATCGTCTTGCTCGATTTCTGGACGCTGTGCTGCATCAATTGCATTCACACCCTGCCGGACCTCGCCAAACTCGAAGCCAAGTATCCCGGCATCCTCGTCGTCATCGGCGTGCATACGCCCAAGTTCGAGAATGAACGCCTCACCGAGAGCATCCGCAAAGCGGTCATGCGCTACGAAGTCAAGCATCCCGTCGTCAACGACGCGGACATGAAAATCTGGCGCCGCTACAACGTCCGCTCCTGGCCGACGCTGGTGCTCATCGATCCCGACGGCAACTATTACGGCCAAGCCTCCGGTGAAGGCGTGGGTGAAGTCCTGGACCAGCACATCGAGAAGATAGTCAAAGAGTACCGCGCCAAGAAAGCCCTCAAGGAAACGCCGATCAACTTCGCCCTGATCAAAGAAGAAAAGCCAACGCCGCTCTACTTCCCCGGCAAAGTGCTGGCCGACGCCGCGTCGAGCCGATTGTTCATCGCCGACAGCACGCATCACCGCATCGTCATCAGCACGCTCGCCGGCAAGAAGCTCGCGGTCGCCGGCAGCGGCATCGAGGGCAACAAGGACGGCTCGTTCGCAGAGGCCCGCTTCGCCGATCCGCAAGGCATGGCCCTCGACGGCGACACGCTCTATGTGGCCGATCGCAAAAACCACCAGATTCGCGCCCTCGATTTGCAGAAACAGACGGTGCGGACCGTCGCCGGCATCGGCGAGCAAGACCGCGAATCGCGTTTCGCCGGCGGCCCGGCGCTCAAGACCGGCCTCAACAGCCCCTGGGATCTGCTCTTGCACAACAACAAAATCTTCATTGCCATGGCCGGCAATCACCAGATCTGGACGTTCGACCCCGCCCTGGGCCGCGTCGATCCCTTCGCCGGCAACGGCCGCGAGGACTTGGAAGACGGCCCGCTCGCCCAATCGTCCTTCGCCCAGCCGAGCGGCCTGGCCAGCGACGGCAAATACCTCTACGTCGCCGACAGCGAAGTCTCCTCGATCCGCGCCGTGCCCCTCGACGGCAAGGGTGACGTGAAAACCCTCGTCGGCGAAGGCCTGTTCGAGTTCGGTGATATCGAAGGCAAGGGCAAAAAAGTCCGCCTGCAGCACGCCCTCGGCGTCGGCGTCTACGGCGGCAAGGTCTACGTCGCCGATACTTACAACAGCAAAATCAAGCTCATCACTCCGGACCTGGCGAACCCGGACAACAGCGAGTGCAAGACCTTCCTCGGCGATCCGCCCGGCTGGCTCAAGGCGAAGATGTTCAACGAACCCGCCGGCCTGAGCATCGCCGGCACCAAGATGTATGTCGCCGACACGAATAACCACCGCATCCGCGTCGTCGATATGAACACGAAGGAAGTGACGACGCTGGAGATCCAGGGACTGGAACCGCCGAAACGCGCAAAGAAGTGATGCGAGAGATTACCAGCCCGCAGCGCAAGCAAGGGCCGCCCTTGCTTGCGCTGCGGGCTGGTCAAATGCGCCCTCCCCTCTAACCGTTCATGGATGCGACATGAATCCCCGGTACTACCTTTGGTTCGTTTTTCTGGCATTCCTGTTGCCGCCCAGTGCCGGCGCCGGCCCGCAAAACCAAGACGAGCCGCTCGTCTTTCACGTCTCGATCGTCCCCGCCGATCCGTTCCACCCGATGAACGAAAAAGGCGCCAAGCCGGCGCCGATGAAGATTCGCCGCGGCGAAGTCGTCAAGCTCGTCATCGAAGGCAGGCTCAAGCCGGGGTATCACACCTATCCATTGACGACCCGCACCGCTCGGCAAGAACCGGAGAAGGTCTCGAAAATCACCTTCGACGATTCTCCTGGCCTGGCGCCATTGTGGCCGGTGATCGAAACCCCGCCGGACCTCGTGGATGAGGAAGCTGAGCCCAAGAAAATCGTGACGATTTTGGAACACATCAAGGATTTCACGTGGTCGCAAGATGTGCTGGTGCTGCCGGACGCCAAGCCAGGCCCTCTGGTGTTGCCGTTCAAAGTGCGCGGCCTGGTGTGCGATGAAAAGGGTTGTCTGCCCGTCCGGCAGGAGCTGAAGGCAACGTTCGACATTTCCGGCGAGGAACCGATTGCCGTTGCCGCCGCGGTGGATGCTCGGCGCAAAGAGCCGATGCCGCCGCCCACGATTATTGAGATTGGCGGTCAGCCGGCGTTGCTGGTAAACGGCGGCGTCAAACCGGCGCCGATCGCCAACGGGGCGAAGGCGGCGACCGATAAGGAGCAGATCTTCAGCCCGCTGCAAGGAACCGCCGCGGACTACAAGCTGCAAATGGAAACCCTGGCGAAGCGGATCAAGATGCAGGACAAAGGTCCCGGTCAAGTCGGCGGCGCCACGGACTTGTGGGCGTTTATCCTCGCCGGCATCTTCTGGGGCGCAGTTTCGCTGGTCACCCCGTGCGTCTTCCCGATGATTCCGATCACCGTCAGCTTCTTTCTCAAGCAGTCCGAAAAAGAGCATCATAAGCCAATCACGATGGCGCTCGTCTATTCCGGGACCATCGTCATCGTGCTGACGCTGGCCGCGGCGTTTTTGCTGTCGGTCTTTCGCTGGCTGAGCGTCAATCCGATCATGAATTACGGTTTGGGGCTCTTGTTCGTTTTCTTTGCGCTGAGCCTCTTCGGCATGTACGACATCGAACTGCCCAGCGGCCTGGCGCGCTTCACGTCGTCCCGCGAAGGCCAGGGCGGCACGGTCGGCACGATCTTCATGGCCCTCACCTTCACGATCATCAGCTTTGCCTGCGTCGCGCCGTTCCTGGGCGGCTTCGGCGGCACCTCCGCCGGCACCGCACGTCCGTGGTGGCACAATATCCTCGGCGGCCTGGCATTCTCCGCCACCTTCGCCGCGCCGTTCTTTTTCCTGGCGTTATTCCCAACGTTGCTGCGCAGAATGCCCAAGAGCGGCAGCTGGCTCAATAGCGTCAAAGTCGTGATGGGCTACCTCGAACTGGCCGCCGCCTTCAAGTTCTTCCGCTCCGCCGAACTGAGGTTGACCGGGTCGGAACCGTGGCTGTTCACGTTCGATTTCGTCATGGGCATATATGTGACCTTGTGTTTCTTATGCGGCTTGTACCTGCTCGGCATGTACCGCTTGCCCCACGACACGCCGGAAGAGAACCTGGGCGTGCCGCGCGTGATGTTCGCCGGCATGTTTTTGACCCTTGGTTTTTACTTCCTGCCGGCGCTGTTCAAGTCCAACGGCAGCGGCGAACCGCAGCGGCCCCATGGCGCGATTTACGCCTGGGTCAACTCGTTTCTGCTGCCCGACGCCAAGCTTGGCCAAGAGGGGTCGCACACCGGCAACCTGCCGGCCGCCGTGGCCGAAGCGCGCCTGCAACGGCAAAAGACCGGCCAAACGAAGCGAATCTTTGTCGATTTCACCGGCGTGACCTGCACCAATTGCAGCATCAACGAGCACAATGTCTTTCCCAAGCCGGATATCCGCAAACTCTTGGACGGCTACACGATCGTCAAGCTCTACACCGACACCGTGCCCAAGCAATACTATGGCGCCGAACTGCAGAGCGAATTGAATCGCTCGTCGGCGCGCCAGGAGTCCAATGCGGACGCGAATTTGAAATTCCAACGACAGGTCTTCGCCACCGAGCAGTTGCCGCTTTATGTGATCCTCGAAGCTCAGCTTGACGAAATTGTCGCAGTCGTGGGCGTCTATGACGAAGCCCGCATCAACAACGAAGGCGCTTTTACGGAGTTCCTGCGGAATCCGAAATGATTGAATTGCTCAACGCCGGGCGGCCTCTCGATCCTGCTCGTCGAGCAGTATCTGAAATTCGCCCTGCTTGGCGATTGGCGAGAAGGACGGCAATCGCCTGAACGGGATTCCCAATCGATCTCGAACGGTTCGGTTTGTTCAAATCGGAATTCTCGCACATGCAGTGCAGGACAACCTTCGATGAGATCGCCCTGATCGACTGGGTCTGACGGTGAAGGTGAGCCGTAGATCATTTGAAATCCTCATCGTTTGCGCGCTCGTCTTCAGGCAGCTCATCGTCAGGCGGAATGATTGGTGGATCCGGAAGCGGCAATCGACCCGGTGTTACACGAATTGTTCTCACTACCGTCGGCTCCGGCATCGCAAACCACGGTTGGAGCATCACCATGTCCTCGAATTGTGATCGCTCCTCTGTCGGCTCGGCGGGTTTGTCATTGTCCAACATGCGCACTTCCACGTCGTGGCCGTTCACCATCGTTCGGTACGTTTGACCCGGTTGCAGGTTGAGAGTCGCAAGCGCTTGATTTAGGAGGGCGCTCATACGAAAGTCCTCACGCCAAGTTGTTCCCTTATTCTACGCTGCGCGCACCGAGATGGAAGGTCCGGCTGGGGACAATGCAGTGCAGTCCGTACGCGGAGTGCCAGAGTCACGGAACATGCTGCCGACGGCCACGGACGCGGACGTCGCGCCCCAACACATTCCGCTTGTCTCCGCCACCATCCGAGCGGGTAATGTCGCCAAGTCCGAGCTTTCGCTGTCGTCGTGGGTCGTGTAGACTATCAGCAGTGGTGCATGCTTTGCACGAGTGCCAGAGCATCCCGAATCGTCGCGGAGTATTGGGTCATGGACCAGCGAGAATTGCTTCTATTCAACCAGCAATTCCCGGACCCCTAAAAACGCTGGGAATTAAGGGGTTTTTGAACAACCTTATCGGGTTCTCCGCCAAACTTGTGGAATCGGCTGGTCTTTGTGGGGCAGACATTCTTGTCTGCCTGCGTATTCAGCGGCTTCAGTGGCAGACAGGAATGTCTGCCCCACAAGAATGGCGCAGCACCACCTTATCGTAAACGACCAGAACATATTTACACCCATCTACACCGGCCAGGCTGAATTTATCTGGAAACTGGGTAAGCTGAAAACGAAGGCAAAGACATTTTGGCAGCCTGGCTTTCCCAGTTACTGGTATCTTGCGTAGTCTTTCCAAATTGTTGCCGGGAATTGCTGAAGAAACAGTAAGATGCGGCCGTCCCCCGCATTACAAGCAGGGTTGGCGCAACCGGGCCTGGTTCAACGGACCATTCGAACCCGATCCTTGGCCACCAGCGGTTTCATTCAGGGCATGGAAGTGCTGAATGAAACGCGCGGTAGGAAAATGCCACAACCTTCTACCCTGTAGAGAGTTACAATGTCGCGGTAGTTTTCATTCAGCACTTTGGGTGTGTGCTGAACGCAAATGAATGAAATGATAAGTCGCAGCTTGATTGCGATCCAGGCCCGCAAATGGACATGGTTCAATTCTCGTCATTTCTGGGTGACAGTGCAAACGCTGCAGGGACTACACCATTCTGTCAGGTGATGCCGGCATATTTTTTGATGTAACATTTGATGACTCAAGGGGATAGGAAGTTGAGTGCGTGCCAACTGTGTCGGAATCCTGTCGTCTCGAATATCACCTATGCCAGTGACTATTCTTGAACCATGTCCCTAGTCGCACGTTTTGTATGCCAGAAACTCGTATGGTGATTAGACTTGCGATGACGAAGGGCGACTGTGTCGACTAGGCCAAGTGGCCCTGTCGATTGCACTGTCGCCGCCTCGGCCACCCCCGTCACTCGAGAATACCGCGCGCCAACTCGCGCAGCCTTTTTCGTTGCCGGTCGGCGCAATCGAAGTTGTTCGGATCGCGCTGGGGCTGGCGGGCGACGCGCACGCTAGGCCGAGGGGCGCCGCGCGAACGCGCCTCCGCGCATTTTCGTCTATTATTCCAGTACGGGGGACTCGCCGGATGGATCATCAGGCCCCGCGGTCGGTGTTCTTGAGCGGCCTCAAAAATGCCGAGGTTGAGGCCTGGCGGGTGCTGTACGCGCAGTTTGGCGGCACGATCTATCGGCTGGCGCGCGGGATGGTGGGCGCGAGTGAGGCTGAGGACGTCGCTCAGGAGGCGTTTCTGCAAGCGTTTCGGAAGAGAAATCAGTTCCGGGGTGAATCGTCCAAGGAATTCGAAAACTGGCTGTATCGGATCGCCCTCAACAAGTGCAGGGATTGGTGCCGAACGCGGCAAGGTCGTCCCGTGTTCGTTGCCGTGCCCGATTTGGCCCAGATCGGCGGGGACGGGCCCTCCATCGAAAATCGTCTGGACGATTTCGACCTGCTTCACGAAGGCCTGCAAGGGGTGACGCCGGATCAGCGAGCGTTGCTGCTGTTGCACCTGGCCGGGCGCTCGTATCGGGAGATCGGCAGGATCATGAAGATCAAGAGCAAAGGGACGGTATCGGTGAAACTGGGGTTGGCGCGGGAGCAACTGCGGCGATCGTTGGCTCGACTTGGTTGGAGTGAATGACATGAACTGCTCGAATGTCCGCCGGCTCTTATCGGCTTATTGCGATGCGGAGCTTCCCGCCGAACGTCGTGCAGCCGTTCGGCGGCACTTGCAGAACTGCGAAGGGTGCAGAACCCGCTTGGACGGGTTCAAGAATCTGGCGGTCCTCACCGCGAAGTGGACTGACGTGCAAGCGCCCGCTTCTCTTGGGCATGCCTTGGCGCCCAAGCTCAAGGCCGCCTGCGAAACGGTCGCAACCGAGGCGGGGTCGGGAGACCCGCGCCCAGCGCAGGGAGACCCGCGCCCAGCGTGGGCTGGCGCGGTCGGGAGACCCGCGCCCAGCGCACCCGCGCCCAGCGCGGGGCCGAGCGCGCGGCGGACCTTCAAACCCGTCATTGAGGGATTGGAAGACCGGCAGACGCTTTCGGGCCTGTTTTGCGCCGCGGGCACGGCCATCGCGCCGGGCCCATTCGCGTCGGCGGTTGCCATGCTGCGCGTGGACGGGGATTGGAGCTCAAGTTCCCGCTCGGCAGCGGACTTGCCCGGTTGGGGACCGTTTGCCGGCGCGTTGGGCAATGCGGGTGCATCGGGACCGGTCGAGTGCTAACGATGTTGCTGCCCGGGACAGCAACGGGTTTGTCACGGTCGGTCCTCCGCGCGCACCGCAGACGCGTTTGCCATCTCCCTTGTAACCGAATCGATCTACGAATTGCTCAAGATGCAGATGGGCCTTGCGCCGCAATCGGCGATTGGCGAGCGCGATGATTCCGGACCTCCGCGGGTGTGGGTCGCAATATGGAACAAGGGACAACACGCCGAACCTGGATTGCGCACAACTCCGGAGGGCGGGTTTTCCAACCCGCCCATCCTCGCAAGAGCCGTTAATTTGGGCGGGTTGAAAAACCCGCCCTCCGGCCGTGCGCAATCCAGGCGAAATCGGCGCGGCATCGGACGGGAAAAGGGATCGAGGGGATTTGCAAAGAGCGGGCTGTTCCGAGATGTGAACGATCATAGCTCATGGGCGCCCTGGTTGTCCAGCAGGAAAAGCTGAATCCAACAGCGGCGTCGTGCCCCTGGCTATTCCGCCCCTTCGGGGCTAACTTATTCGATGGTTGACGAATCCAGGGCGTTGCCCTGGGCTTTTCCATTGCGCCCCGTTGGGGCTTAGAGAAGGGTTCAGTCCATGTCCCAATACAAAGTCATCGGCACCCGCCCCATTCGTCACGATGGTCTCGACAAGGTCACCGGGCGGGCGCAATACGGGGCCGACTTCCAGGCGGCGGGATTGCTGCATGGCCGCATCCTGCGCAGCCCTTATGCGCACGCCAAGATTCGCAAGATTGATGTGAGCGCGGCGCTCAAGATGCCCGGCGTGGAGGCGGTCGCAACGTCGGCGGACCTGCCCGATCCCGGCACGCGCGTCGCCAACCTGGGCGAAGGCGCGATCGTGCTGCGGCACCTGTCAAATAACTGTTTGGCCTGCGACAAGGTTCTGTATCACGGCCACGCGGTCGCCGCCGTCGCCGCCGTCAACGGCCACATCGCCGAGGAGGCGCTAGCGCTGATCAGGGTCGATTACGAGCCGTTGCCGGTGGTGATCGACGTCGTCCAGGCGATGCAGCCCGGCGCGCCGATTCTGCATCCCGATCTGGTGACCGAATCCATGGCCGGTCCCAACGGCGAGAAGAAGCCCACCAACATCGCCAAGCACCTGCAATACAAGCTCGGCGATCCGGCCCAGGGCTTCGCGCAGGCGGCGATCGTGATCGAAAAGGAATTTCACACCGCGACCGTTCACCAGGGCTACATCGAGCCGCACAATGCCAGCGCGCTGTGGAACCCGGACGGCACGCTGACGATTTGGTGCAGTACGCAGGGCGCCTTCACGGTGCGTGCCCAGGTGGCGGAATTGCTGCAGTTGTCGGTGGCGAAAATCAAGGTCGTGCCGATGGAGATCGGCGGCGGCTTCGGCGGCAAGATTCGCGTCTACCTCGAACCGGTCGCCGCCGTCCTCAGCAAGAAGACCGGCCGACCCGTCAAGGTGCTGATGGATCGCGCCGCCGTCTTCGCCGCCACCGGCCCCACGCCTGGCTCCTATATCAAAGTGAAGCTCGGCGCCGACAAAACGGGTCGGCTTACGGCCGCACAGGCTTACCTCGCTTACGAAGCCGGCGCCTATCCCGGCTCGCCGATCTGGGCCGGCTGCGTGTGCATCTTCTCGTGCTACGACATCCCCAACCTGCAGATCGACGGCTACGACGTATGCCTGAACAAGCCCGCGACCTCCGCGTATCGTGCGCCGGGAGCGACCAACGCGGCCATGGCGGCGGAGACGATCGTCGATGAGATTTGCGAGAAGCTGAAGATCGACCCGCTCGATTTCCGCATCAAGAATGCCGCCAAGGAAGGCAGCCGTCGTGCCGACGGTCCGGCATTTCCGAAGATCGGCATGATCGAGACGTGTCAGACGGCGAAGAACCATCCGCACTACAAGGCGCCGCTGACGCCGGGGACCAACCCCGCCTTCAAGCGCGGCCGGGGCGTTGCCGCGGGCTTCTGGTTCAACATCGGCCTGAAGTCGACCGTCGCCGCCAGCGTCAACAGCGACGGCGGCGTCAGTCTCGTCGAAGGCTCGACCGACATCGGCGGCACGCGCACGGCCGTCGCCATGCAACTCGCCGAGGCGCTCGGCATCCGCGCCGAGGACGTGCGGCCCAGCGTCGCCGACACCGACGGCATCGGCTACACCGACGTCACCGGCGGCAGCCGCGTCGCCTACGCCACCGGTTGGGCCGCGTACGAGGCCGCCCAAGACATTCAGCGGCAAATGATCGAGCGCGTCGCCGCACTGTGGAAAGTGACGCCGGACGATTTGCAATACGACAACGGCGGCGTCGTCGCCAAAAACGATGCGACCAAGAAGATGACGTTCCAGGAAATCGCCGCCGAGGTGCAGAAGCACGGCGGCACGATCGTCGGCCGGGCCAGCGTCGATCCACCGTGGCCGGGCGGCGCCTTCTCGGTCAACATCGCCGACGTCGAAGTCGATCCCGACACCGGCAAGATCAACATCCTCCGCTTCACCGCCGTGCAGGATTGCGGGCGGGCGATACACCCCAGCTACGTCGAGGGCCAGATCCAGGGCGGCAGCGTCCAGGGCATCGGCTGGGCGCTCAACGAGGAATACGTCTACAACGCCAAGGGCGAGCTGATGAACGCCAGCTTCCTCGACTATCGTTTGCCGACGAGCCTCGACTTGCCGATGATCGACGCGGTGATTGTCGAAGTGCCGGACCCGAAGCATCCGTACGGCGTGCGCGGCGTCGGCGAAGTGCCGATCGTCCCGCCGCCGGCCGCGATCGCCAACGCCGTCTATCAGGCCGTCGGCGTGCGCATGGATGTGCTGCCGATGTCGCCGGGGCGGGTGTCCAAGGCGCTGATGGCGAAGAAATGACGACATTCCCCCATGGAACTGGCCCGCAATCTGAAAATCGAAAGCGTGTCGCGGCTCAACCCGACGCCGCCGTGGCAGGTCGCGCCATATCAGTCGGTCGATGACGCCGTGCAATTGATGCGCGACAAGAAAGTCGGCTGCGTGTTGATTTGCGCCGAAGAGCGCATCGTCGGCATCTTCACCGAGCGCGATTTGACGCGCCGTGTGCTGGCCGCGGGCAAGTCGTTGTCGCTTCCGGTCGCCGACTTCATGACGCCCAACCCGGTCGCCGTCCATCCCAAGGACTCGATCAGCACCGCGATCAAGCGCATGGAAGAGGGCGGCTATCGCCATTTGCCCGTCGTGGTTGACGGCAAGCCGGTCGGCGTTCTCTCGGTCAAGCGCATCGTGCATTACCTGGTCGAACATTTCCCCGGCATGGTCTACAACCTGCCGCCGGACCCACAGGCGATTCAGCAAAAGCGCGAAGGGGCGTGAAATGCAGGAATCAGGAATCAGGAGTCAGGAATCAGGAGTCAGTGACGCAAGCCACTCGTTGCCGCTTTTCTGACTCCTGACTCCTGACTCCTGACCCTGAATCTTCTACATTGCCGATAGGGACGCCCGCGCTCCTGTCGGAACACCCTACCTGGTTACGCGCATGTCGGTCCCGTCCGCAAAGGTCGCCGCCGCCGTCGTTGAACTCGACGACGCCACGATCCGGTTCGCCGGTGATGCGGGTGACGGCATGCAACTGGTCGGCGCACAGTTCACAGCGGCATCGGCGCATTGTGGCAACGACGTGCAAACGCTGCCCGATTTTCCCGCGGAGATTCGCGCTCCGGCCGGTTCACTCGCCGGGGTCGCTGCCTATCAGGTCCACTTCGGTCGCCGCGCGGTGCATACGCCTGGCGACGTGCTCAACGCCCTGGTCGCGATGAATCCAGCCGCGTTGCAAGCTCACTTGCCGGACCTGGAACCGGGCGGCACGCTGATCGTCAACGCCCAAGCCTTCACGCCGGAGGATTTGCAAAAGGCGGGCTACCCGCGCAATCCGCTGACCAACGGCTCACTGGCCGGTTACCGCCTTTTGGCCGTGCCGATGAACACGCTCAACCGCGCAGCGCTCGCTCAGCTCAAGCTGTCGCCGAAGGAAGCAGATCGATGCCGCAATTTCTTCGCGCTCGGGCTAGTCTGCTGGCTCTATGATCGGCCACTGGAGCCGACGCTCGCCTGGATACGCGCCAAATTCGCCAAGAATCCGGCGATCGTCGAGGCCAATGCGCGGACCCTCAAGGCTGGCTATCAATTCGGCGAAACCAGCGCGGCAGCGCCGGCTCAATATCGCGTGCCCGCCGGACCGATCGCGCCGGGCACATACCGCCGGATCACGGGAACCGAGGCGCTCGCGCTGGGTCTGGTCGCTGCCGCCGATGCCGCGGGTGTGCCGCTGGTGTTCGCCGGCTTTCCGATCACGCCGGCCAGCGACCTGTTGCAGCAGATGGCCGAGCTGCGCGCATTCGACGTGCGCTGCGTCCAGGCCGAGGACGATCCCGCCGCGATCGGCATGGCCCTGGGCGCGTCGTTTGGCGGCGCTTTGGGCGCGACGGCCACGAGCGGCCCCGGCCTGAGCCTGCAAGCGGAGGCGCTCGGCCTGGGCGTCATGGCGGAATTGCCGTGCGTGATCATCGACGTCCAGCGCGCCGGCGCCAGCACGGGCATGCCGAGCAAGACGGGCCAAGCGGACCTTTGGCAAGCGCTCTATGGCCGTCACGGCGAATGCCCGCTGCCCGTGCTGGCGGCATCGTCGCCCGCGGACTGCTTCGCCGTGACGGTTGAAGCCGCGCGGCTGGCGCTGCGCTACATGACGCCCGTGATTGTTCTGGCGGACGGTTATCTCGCGCACGGTTCCGAGATTTGGCGGGTTCCCAGCGCCGCCTCTTTGCCGCGCATCGTGTTGCCTCAGCGCCTCACGGCGCCGTCGGCGAATGGCGCGTTGCCGTATGCGCGCGATGATCGACGGTCCCGGCCCTGGGCGGTTCCGGGCACGCCGGGCCACGCGCATCGCGTCGGCGGTTTGGAAAAAGAGCCAGCCACAGGTCACGTCAGCTACGATCCGCTCAACCATGAAGCCATGGTCCAACAGCGGGCCGCGAAGATTGCCGGCATCGCTGACGACATTCCGGAGCTGGCGGTGGATGGCCCCGACGCCGCCGACTTGCTGGTGCTTGGCTGGGGCAGCACCCAAGGCGCGATTCAGGCCGCCGTTGAACGCGTGCGCCGTCGAAGCCGCTTGGTCGCCGTCGCTCATTTGCGCTATCTCGCGCCGATGCCGCGCAACACTGGGGAGGTGCTGGCACGCTATCCGAAGGTGATCGTGCCGGAATTGAACAGCGGCCAACTGGCGCGCGAACTGCGCGCGACCTACGGCATCGACACAATCGGCCTGCACAAGATTCAAGGCCGGCCGTTTGGCATCGCGGAAATCGAACGGAAGATCGCGGAACTGCTGTAGCCGAATTCGCCAGAATTCGGGTCATCGCCCCCGAACTCTGGCGAGTTCGGCTACCAAAAACAAGGTGGGCACAGCCGACCCTTAACCATGACCGTCGTCTCCCCACTGCCCCTGCTCACTCCCAACGACCTGGCCTCCGACCAGGACGCGCGCTGGTGCCCCGGCTGCGGCGACTTCTCCGTCCTCGCTATCCTCAAAAACGTCCTGGCCGGGCTCGGCATCCCACGCGAACGCTTCGTCTTCGTCTCCGGCATCGGTTGTGCCAGCCGGTTGCCGTACTACCTCAATGTCTACGGCCTGCACGGCATCCATGGCCGCGCCCCGGCGCTGGCCACCGGCGTCAAGCTCGCCAACCCCGACTTGCAGGTGTGGGTCGTCACCGGCGACGGCGATGCGCTCTCGGCCGGCGGCAATCACCTGTTGCACGTGCTGCGCCGCAACGTCGATTTGAAGATTTTGCTGCTCAACAACGAGACCTTCGGCCTCACCAAGGGCCAGTATTCACCGACCTCGCGCCCCGGCACGCGCACGCGCACCAGCCCCGCCGGCTCGTTTGAGACGCCGCTGCGGCCCCTGTCGGTCGCGCTGGGCGCCGAGGCGAGCTTCGTCGCCCGCACCATCGATGTCGATGTCCATCATCTGACGGAAACGCTGCAGCGCGCCGCCGCGTTCAAGGGCGCCGCCTTCGTCGAGGTCTATCAAAACTGCAAAGTCTTCAACGACGGCGTCTTCGATTACGCCACCGACCCAACCACGAAAGCCGATGCGACGCTGGTTCTCGAGCACGGCAAGCCCCTGATCTTCGGCAAGGACCGCAACCAGGGGATTCGCGTCAAGAACGTCGAGCCTGAGATCGTCACCCTCGCCAACGGCATCACGGTCAACGATCTGCTGCGGCACGACGAGCAAGCCGTCGAGCCGACGCGCGCCTTTCTTTTGAGCCGGCTCATTGGCCCGGAGTTTCCCGAATGCCTCGGCGTTTTCCGCGCCGTCGAGCGTCCCACCTTCGATGGTCAAATCCATGAACTTATCCGCGGTGCGCGCCGCGTGACCGGCCCCGGCAAGCTCGACGCCTTGCTCGCGGGTGACGATTCGTGGACGGTGGCGTAAAATAGGGGTCAGGAGTCAGGAGTCAGGAGTCAGGAATCAAATCGTTGCGAGCATGCATTGAATGCCGAATCCTGACGAGTGACCTCTGACTCCTGATTCCTGACTCCTACAAAATGATCTGTCCAACCTGCGGCTTCGACAACGTGCCGGGCATCGAGCATTGCGGCCACTGCCAGCAAGACTTGACGCCCCTGGACCGCCCGTGCGCCGGCAATCGCATCGAACGCAGCCTCATGGAAGACCAGGTGCTGGTGCTGCGGCCCAAGAATCCCGCTACGATTCCGGCCGGCATGCCGCTGCGCGAAGCCATCCGCCGAATGCTCGAAAACAACGTCGGCGCCTTGATGGTCGTCGATGACGCCGGCAAGCTGCTGGGCATCTTCAGCGAACGCGATCTGCTCAAGAAAGTGGCCGGTCTGATTGACGATTACGCCGCGTTGCCGGTGGGCCAGTTCATGACGCCCAAGCCGGAAACCGTGACGCCGACCGACACGCTCAACTTTGTTTTGCACAAGATGGACGGCGGCGGCTATCGGCACGTCCCCGTCGTCGACGACGGCAAACCGGTCAACGTCGTCTCCGTGCGCGATATGCTGCGCTACATTACCAAGTTGTGCAACGGGACCTGACTGTCTCCCCTCTCCCCCTTGGGGGGAGGGGGTGGGGGGGAGGGGCGGTCCCACGTTGCTGTGGTGCTCCACCGCCCCTCACCCCTGCCCCTCTCCCCAAGGGGGAGAGGGGGACCATTGATCACAGCGCCGCCTTGCGCCCCACCTTGCTCTGCTCGATGCACGCCCCGGCCGTCGGCAGCATCTTGTGCGGGCTGCAGAGGTTGTCGGGATTGAACGCCGTGCGCAGCCGCAGCATCATTGCCAGATCTTCGGCCGAGAACAGCTTCGGCATGAAATCGATCTTCTCGACGCCGATGCCGTGCTCGCCGGTGACGCTGCCGCCGAGGTGGATGCATTCCTCAAGAATCTCATGGCTCGCCGCCAGCACGCGCTTGACTTGGTCGGCGTCGCGCTCGTCGAATAGCAGGATCGGATGAATGTTGCCGTCGCCGGCGTGAAAGACGTTCGCGATGCGCAAGTTGTACTTGGCGCCGACGCCCTGGATGAAGCGCAGAATGTGCGGCAATTTCGTGCGCGGCACGACGCCGTCCTGCGTGCAATAACTCGGCGCCAACCGGCCAACGGCGCCGAAGGCCTGTTTACGGCTTTTCCAAAGCAGCAGCCGTTCCGCTTCGGTGTTGGCGCAGCGGACCTCGCGGGCCTTGTTCTTCTTGGCGATCGCGGTGATGCGCTCGGCGTCGGCGTCGAGGCCGGCATTCAGCCCATCCACTTCCATGATGAGCACCGCGCCGGCGTCGAGCGGGAAGCCGAAGTGGAACGCCGCCTCCACCGCTTGCAGGATGAGTTGGTCGAGCATCTCCAAAGCGCCCGGAATGATGCCGGCGCCGATGATGTCGCTGATGGTGTTGGTCGCATCGTCCACCGATTCGAACACGCCCAAGAGCGTGCGGTACGCCTCCGGATTGCGCGTGATGCGCACCCAAACCTTGGTCACGATGCCGAACGTCCCCTCCGCGCCGACGATGACGCCGGTCAAATCGTAGCCCGGCATGTCCTCGACCGGCCCGCCGCACTGCACGACTTGGCCGTCGGGCAACACCAGCTCGACGCCGAGCACGTGGTTCACCGTGACGCCGTACTTGAGCGTGTGCGGGCCGCCGGAGTTGGTCGCCACGTTGCCGCCGATGGTGCAGGCGCCCTGGCTCGACGGGTCGGGGGCGAAGTGCCAGCCCTGCGGCTTCAAGTGGTTCGTGAGCCAAAGATTGACGACGCCCGGTTCGACAACGGCGTAGCGATCGCGCGTGTTGACTTCGAGGATGCGTTTCATGCGCGTGAGCGCGACCATGACGCCGCCGCCGACCGGCAGGCAACCGCCCGCGAGGCTCGTTCCCGCGCCGCGCGCGAGAAACGGCACGTTCAGCTCATTGCATATCTTCACGATGCCGACGATCTGCTCGGTTGTCGTCGGGAACACGACCACGTCGGGCTTGTTCTTCTCGATCGTGAAGCCGTCGCATTCATAGACGAGCAAATCGCTCGGCGACGCCAGCAAGTTGCCGGGACCGACGACGGTGCGCAGACGATCGATCAGCGGTGAAGCGATGGCGGGCATAACATGAATCTTACGAAATTGACAAACCCCGGTAGCACGGTGGCAAAGGCCGCGGAAGGTGTTAAAATCATGCCCAGCGATTCGGAGGATGCGACGCTCGACGCTGAGTACTCAATCCTCGGTACGGAGCAGTCGCCGGCCGCCGCCCTTTCGCTCAGGAGTAAGTGTCGCATGTTACGCATTTTCATGCTGGGTCTGGTCATGCTCGGCGCTACTGCCGCCGTCAGCGGCGCGGGCGAGAAGAAGCAACGTCCGCTGCGCCCCGAGCCCGACGAATGGAACCAGATGCTCCTCGCCATTCTCAAGGGCGAGATGGGCCCAAGCGAAGGCTGGTTCAAGCCGAGCGAAACGCGCTACACTTGGGCTTGGACGCAGGAGCATCTCGATCCTGCCAAGCGCGGCGCCATATCGGCCAAAAACAGCGGTCTGCCGCCGGCCTGGTTCGATCGGCTCGACCGCGACGGCAACGGCATGCTCAGCGCCGCCGACTTCGACTGGTCCGACACTAGCCCGTTGGCCCAAAAGACCATGATCGCCCGCATGCTCTTGATGCGCGCCGATCAGGATCAAAACGGCAAGCTTTCGCAGGAAGAATGGAGCGCGCTCTTCGAACGGATGGCCAAAGGCAGCAGCGAAATCGATGTCGAATCGCTGCGCAAGCTGCTCTTCCCGGCGCTGCCGTCGCGCCCCAAAGGAGCGCCCTCCGACATGCCTTCGGCCACGACGCTGTTGCAGGGCCTTTACCGCGGCGAACTCGGCTCGCCCTTCCCCGGCCCGCGCCTCGGCGACTTCGCCCCCGACTTCACCCTGCCGACCCACGACGGCACGGAGAAAATCAAGCTGCGGTCGTTTCGCGGCCAGAAGCCGGTGGTGCTCATCTTCGGCAGCTTCACCTGAGGCCCCTATCGGACCCAGTTTGGGTCCCTCGAAGATTTGAAAGAACGCTACGGCGAAGACGTCGAGTTCCTGGCCATCTACGTCCGCGAGGCCCATCCGATCGACGGCTGGCGCATGCAGTCCAACGACAAGGCCGGCGTGGCCTTTGCACAGCCCAAGACGTTTCAGGAGCGCACCAAGATCGCGGCCCAGTGCTGCGAGAAATTGAAGATCACCATGCCGCTGCTCGTGGACGATCTCGACGACCGCGTCGGTCATCTCTACAGCGGCATGCCCGACCGCCTGTACCTGATCGACCGCGCCGGCAAAATCGCCTACAAGGGCGGCCGCGGTCCGTTCGGCTTCCGCCCGGGCGAACTGGAGCAGGCGATCATCTTGAATTCGCTGGAGAACAAAGTCGATTCGGGCGGGACGAAATGAATGCAGGCGCCGCCAAAGTCCGATTGCTCCGCGTCGGAGATCGGCGGTATAACAGGGCTGGAACTTCTATCGCAAGGATGCGACTCATGGCGCAGGCCTTGGACAATGCGTATTGGGCCCAGGAAAGCACGATCTACTGGAAGCCCCATCCACGCCTGCGCTTCATGGCCAACGTCCTGGCCCGCCTGCCGCAGCGGCGTTTGCTCGATCTCGGCTGTTCCGGCGCCGCCCTGCGCGCGCTGGTGCCCGCTTCGTTCACCTATTTCGGCTGCGACATCACCGATGAAGCCAGCCGGCGACTGCCGCACGGCCATTTTCTGCAACGAGACTTCAATGACTCGGCCGATCTGTCGCTCTTCGCTGACAAGCGCATCGACGTGATTCACGTCGGCGGCGTGCTCGAATACCTGCGCGAGCCGGACGAGTTGTTGATCCAGGCGCGAAAACTTGTCCCGCTTGCAGCGCCGCTAGTGCTGAGCATCATCAACTTCGAGGGCGCTCACTACGCCGATTCCCGCGCGCACCATTCTCGGTGGATTTACCGGCCTGGATTGGACGCTTTTATGAAGCTGATGGAGGCGACCGGTTGGCACGTCGAACAAATCTGGCCGTTCACGGAGAAACGTGGGCTCAAACAATGGTGGTTGAAGTGTGGTGCAAGCCTGCTAGGCGTGAGCCACCGTTGGACGCGACGTCGGGCGCGCCAGTTCATCCTGCTTGCGCGAGCGGTTTGAACGAATGGGCCGCGAGCCGGAAGAACTCTTCATGTCCAGCTTGCAACGATTGCTTGGCGAGTCGCAGCCGGGCCAACAGCAGCGGATCGTTATCCAAAAGCAATGTCGTCAAGCGTTTTAGCTTCTTCAATTGGCCGAAGCGAAATGGCCGGATGCTGATATCGTCCGCGCCGATCGTTTTGACGAAGCCCAGACCGCGCCAATCCACTCCGACTGGAATGATCGGCTTGCCCAGACCCATGCCCAGGAGTGCCGCGTGCAGCCGAAAGCCGATGACGCCGCGGCACTGCTCGAAGCGAGCGATTAGCCCTTGCAAATCTTCCGTGTAGAAAATCTCGACGTTCGGGGGAAGCAGCTGTTGCGCCGGTTCGCGATCGGTCGCCTCGTGCAGGGTGACCACGAGCGGCACACCTTCCGCCTGGAGCCAGTTCACGTAGTTCAGGGCCAGTCGCATGAAAGCGGGGCCCAAGAAACGATCCAGAATTCGGGCCGGAGGCAGGGACACCAAGAGGGGCAGGTGCGCGTCTTGGGCTTGCACGGGGCGATCGGTGAGGAACGTGACGGGACAACCGGTGCACTGCGTGTGGATGCCGATTTTTTTGAGCCGATGCGCCGTCGTCGCATCGCGCACCGCATGGGCGAACGCCCTATCAAAAAGCGCCCGCAGACTCTCCCGCGCGCGCAGCGTGTAGGCGCGAATGCGCTTGCCGAAACTGCTGCCCGTGCCCATGCCGGCGAGCATGAGCGGGCTGCGCAGCCGCGCCAGCGCCGGTCCGTCGAGCAGCAGCGGAATATTGCAGTCCTGGCGATGCCGGCCTTTGCGCGGCTCCAAGAGATTCGATCCGCCCACGAGCACAAGGTCCGCCTCGGCATTGCTGCGCTCGATGTTTGCCAGGCATAGGCCGGCAGGACGCAAGGTGGCGGAACCCCGTTCGCTCGCGGAGATCGTCGTAAAGGTGCACGGCCCCAGGTGGCGCTGCAGCGTCTGGCGCAAGGCGAGCACGACCAGGTCATCGCCGATGTTTCTGGTTCCCTGCGGACAGTAATGATGCACCCGCAGACTCATGCGACGGCTCGCGCGGCTTGGCGGCGAAACAATTGGAAGTGCTTCAGGGCGCCGACATGCTCGAAATCAGACCGGCCAAACATCCGCTCCGCGATCGCTCTTTCGACGCCGGGGAACTTGCCGCCCTGGGCATCGTCAAAGACGACCCAACCGCCGGCGACGACGTGCGGAACGAACAGATCGATGTCCAGGGCCACGTCGGGATATTCGTGACTGCCGTCCACCCAGAGCAGGGAAATGGGCCGCGACCAGGTCTTGCCGGCGGCGCTGGAAAAGCCGCGGACGACTTCGAGGCCGCGCTCCGCCAATTGAAAGCGCGTGCGCACGTCGCAAAACGTTGCCCAGGTGTCGCGCAGATGCGGATCGATGCTGATGACGCGCGGCCGATCGGATCGCTTTTGTGCGGCTTCGACGAGCCACACGGTGGATCGGCCCTTGTAGGCGCCGATCTCGACGATGCAGCCTGTCGGCGGTGCTTGGCGGACGAGATGGGCCAAAAGATGCAGTTCGCGCTCGGACGAAAAGCCCGGCACGGCGCTCAGCATATTGCGGCGTTTCGGATCGATCCAGGCGGCAACGGCACGATCCGCCTGCCGTTGCAGCCGATAGGCAGGGCTTCGCCATTGCCACAGGCTTTTGCACGTCCGCACGGGCAAGCGCAAGAGGTTATTGAGGATGCGGCGCATGCCCCAAAACATACCGCGGAACGGCTTTCCGGCACAAGGCCGGTCCACCGCAGCAAGAAGTAAGGCAACAGAGAATGTGGGTTTCGATCCTATCCGGCGCGCAGGCCGGGACCCCTCCGCCAGCTTATAAGACTGGTGCGCCACCAAGACGCGGGCCGCTCTCCAAACGAGAGATGGCCGCTGGTGAAAGTGCATGTGTGCCACATCAAAAGTGGACACGAAAACTAACCTTGTGGTTCGCTTACTTTGTCTTGACCGGCTGTGTCGGGTTCCTTTTCGATGAACCCTTTTTCAGTCATTTTCGCGACGTACCAAGCGAGGTCATATCCACATTGAGCGAAAATCTTCGCCTCGTTCGGAGAGATATGCAGCTTTCCTGGCATGAAGTCGTGTCCTTTATCTTTTTCCGATCCACGTCGAAGCCCGAACCGCGCAATAATCTTGCCTTTGTGAATGTAGGTGTAAAGGTCATGCGCGGCGTTTTTCTTGGTCTTCGGACGAGCCCCCAGTTTTTGGACGATCTTGATCGCCAACTCTTTCGTGATCTGTCTGGCCACGTTTTATACGCCTTTGGATAAAATCTCGCAGTGTCGTCAACTGCTTCGCCGGCCCAAGGCCTAGGATTTCCTTGTCTTCCTCCAACGATTCGAACATATCGACAATTAGGCCCTTCAGATTATCCACCGCTTCCTCTTGGGTGTCACCTGAAATCGCGATGTTTGCATCAAAAAATGTTGCGGTCCACTCGTCGCCAGCTCCCTGAATCACAACAGGAATGTGCTTGACGAGGTCGTATGATTCGTCAGCTAAGCTAGCGATTACTGCTTGAACCGATTGCGCCTCACGCAGTTCTGCGACTTCCTCTTTCAGGGCGGTAATTTCATTTTCCAGTCGGTCGATCCGCGCAATCACTTGGTTTCGAGTAGCTGCCGTAGCAGCAAAGGTCTGCACGGCAGCTCTGACGGCTTCTTGCCAGTTTGGCGAAAAAATCGGCTGGCCTGCTTCCGGCTTTGTTAATGCGGTTCTTGCGCGAAAATACGTCAACTTTCTTAAGGCATGCGTTTGCAACGATTTTGGAAGCCAGTGCGCACCCTCTTCTTCTCCTTCTAGACACCGCAAAAGCTCTTCACGCGGTTTAGTTTGTGGTTTTTCCATGGCTTCGTTCCAAGATAAACGCTTGGAATGACGTTTCCAGCAATTCGAGCGAATCCATCACATACGATTCGCTAATCGTCAGCTTCTTACGCGAAGTCAATACAATCCGAACCTTGCCGTCAGCATCCCTCATCGACCAATCAATTCCTGAGATTGGCGCCCCTTGCACGACAAGACTTCCACCAACCGTTTTCAGGCTCACATCTCCCTCGACTGCCGTAATATGTGCGGCACTGATGATGAGTGGAAGATCGGCGAAAGCCACCCAAAACTCGCCGCGAAGTACCGCGTCAATCTCATGGCCGATCAAATGGGCTGCTGCCTTCTGAATGTCGGCCATCTTGCCAACTGACTTTGGTGCATGACGATCTTTGAAAACCTCATTCCGTATTACATCAATATGCACGTGCTTCGATTGAAGCCCACCAAGTATCAGGATCACATAAGCTGGCCCATCGGCCGCCTTGTAGCGCGAGATCATTAACGGCTGAGCTTCTATCCATTTTAGAAGAGATTTGTCATCCGATTTGAGTTCAGCGCACACAGTCATGGCTTTACAGAACGATCCCTTGAAATCCGGCAACTTGACTGCCATTTAATTACTTTCCAGGGTACGCAACTTTACCTAGAATGCCACTTTAGTCAGCTGGTCAGTCATTCTACACCCTGAAGATGCCATCGACGATCAAGTGCGTCAAGCCAAAACGGAAAAACCCCGCAACCACCGTGCCAAACCCTATTTGCTACCTGACTTGTCCGCTGTCAAACTGTATCACTACCCGGGTGGCGTAGCACAAGCGTCCTCGCTTGTGCATTTGCCGCCTCCGCACAATCGAGGCCGCTTGTGCTACGAGCATGCTCACCTTGGCGCGATCGCGGAAAAAGGGTAGTTTGCCTCGCCGAGGAACGATCGCCATGCGTATCTGCCTCTATACCGATACTGCCGCGCCCAAGCTGGGCGGCCAAGAAATGGTCGTCGATGCGCTGGCTCGGCAATTTCAACAACTCGGCCACGAAGTCAAAGTGCTCGCCCCGCATCCGCGCCTTCCCCTGAGAGCGCGCGACCACGAACTCCCTTATCCCGTCGTTCGCCATCCGCGCTTCTACTCCACCCGCGCCTTCGTGCCCTGGTATCGCTGGTGGCTCGGCCGGCTGCACCGTTCATGGCCGTTCGACGTGCTGCATTGTCACGGCATTTATCCGCCGGGTTATCTGGCCGCGCTGTTGCGTGCGCAGATGAACGTGCCGGTGGTCATCACCAGCCATGGCGGCGACGTGCATCCGGGCAGCATTCGCGTGAGCAAGCCGGTGGTGCGCCGCCGTGTCGAACAAGGGCTGGCGTCGGCCGACGCGCTGATCGCTATCAGCCGATTTACGCGGGAGAACTACCTGCGCCTTTGTCCGCAGGCTCGCAACATCGTGTCGATTCCGAACGGCGTGGACTTGACCGAGCTGACCGCGCCCATGCCGCGACCCGCAGGCCTCGATGGCTCCATCGTTCCGGGCAACTACTTCTTGTTTTTGGGCCGGCTGGCGCAGCGCAAAGGCGTCGATGTTCTTTTGGATGCGCTGGCACGGCTTCCGAAGTTATCGCAAGTGCGGCTGGTCATCGCCGGCGCCGGCGACGTCCGCGCTGATTTGGAATCACAGTGCGCCCGCCTCGGATTGCAGCATCAAGTCCGTTTCCTGGGTGCGACCTTGGGCCTAGCCAAGACTTACTTGTTGCAGAACGCATTTTGCACGGTGATGCCGAGCCGCACCTGGGAAGCGTTTCCGCTGGTCGTGCTGGAAAGTTACGCGGCGGGCAAACCGGTGATTGGCACGCGCATCCCTGGCCTCGAAGACTTGGTGGAGCCAGGGCGAACGGGTTGGCTGGTCCCGCCCGACGACCCCGCGGCACTTGCCCAGGCTCTCCAGCAAGCGCACCAGGATAAAGCGGCCATGTGCGCCATGGGCGAACACGCGCGCCAAACCGCCGAGCGCTACGCCTGGCCCACCGTAGCGGCGCTGCACATCGAATTGTACCGCGACCTAATGGCTAATCGTCTTGCAAAGGCCGGATAGCGCCATCGATCGCTCAAGTTGTGTTCCAGTCGGTTCGCGTCGAGAAATCGAACCATCTCCGCCCGCACGGCCGGAAAGCGCTGGGCAAACGGTGCGAACGTTGCATCGTCGAAGAAGCGATCGAGCATCTCCGACAGCACCGCATCGGGTAGCTTCTGGTGATCCGGACTGGATACGGTGGGCAAGCCAAACAAATCGCAGAAGGACGCGCCGCGCGAACAATTCGAGAACAGCATGGCCGGATTGCCTTGGGCCAAATGAATCATGTTGCCATGCAGCCGCCAGCCGATGGCGCCGCAGCTATGCTCGACGAGCTGGCGATAGGGCGCCGGCGCGAAATGAAACAACGTCGGCGTCACGGGTCGCAGGAACGGGACGGGGCGCGCCAGGAACCGGTCGTCGGCTTGCTGGGCGGCGACCATCGGCAAGAGGCCGCGACGCCGGACCAGGCGCAGCAAGGCGTGCACGTTGCGTCTCTGGCCTTTGCGGACGGTCAGCACGATTTGCCGGGTGTCGGTACGGCGTCGCAATTCCCAAGTCGGCTTCAAGCTGTGAAATAATGTGGGGCAACCCGTGACGGCGACATTGCGAATGCCGGCTTCCTGAAGCGCCGCCGCCGTGCGCGGATCGCGGGCGCTGCCGACCGTGCAGCTTTCATGGATGGCGCGCAGTTGCGCGCGCGTCTCTTGCTCGAAGGCATTGTCTTCGCCGGGATGCCGCGTCGTGCCCATGCCCATGGGGATGATCGGCACGCGGATGCGCTTGAGATCGTCGAGGCGCAACTGCCAGCGGCCCGGCTTGGGCATGTCGCGATACCAAAGGTTGGTGCCCACGATGATCGCGGCGTCGGCGGCGTTGATGCGCTCGAGGCCGGCGGGCAGCAGCGGCCGACGCGGATCGATGTCGAAGCTGGATTCGCGGTCGAAGCGGAGAATGCGTTTGACGCTGTCGGCGATAAACAAATCGCCGACGTTGCCGGTCGTCAGGCTTGGATTGATGAACGCAAGTGTTTGAGCCATGGTGCTCCTCCGCGTCTGGACCTCATAGCGGGTAATTTTGGCGGTGCAAAGGGCAACTGACGTGTGTGGACCCAGGGCGATGGAATTGCCGAACCGTCGCCGTGGTAAGCTGGGGGACCTGGCATTGGGCGTTTCATTCAGCCATGGCATGTGCTGAACGAAACGGCCCCGCGCCGGCTTGCGCAACCTGTTGCTGCAAATAGGGTTGCGATTTCTACCTAGATTTCATTCAGCACTTTGGGTGTGTGCTGAACGCAAATGAATGAAATGGGCGCCGCTGCCTGTAGTGCTCTGTCACGCATGAATTGATGAGTCGCCAGAAGTAAGAGCCGCGCACGAAGTAAGCGGCCCACTCGCAGCCGCTTACTTCGTGCGCGGCTCTTGTGATCCATCATTCGACGTGTGACATAGCAGTAGGTTGTTTCCGCTATTTCTTTTCGCCATATCCAGCGCTCGCGCCGCCCGGCACATCGCTCCGCCCCAGGATCTTTCGCAGCGCTTGGCCGGCTTCTTTGTACCAATTGAAGAGGATGCTGACGTCCCAGCCGATGCAGAAGTGCTTCACGCCCATGTCGAGGTACTTCTTGGCGTCATCCGGTTGGCCGATCTCGGCTCGCGGCGCAATCCCTTTTTTCAAAGCCGTCTCGATGACAAAACGCTCGGCTTCTTTGACTTTCGGATGGCTCCATTGCCCCGCGAGGCCAAGGCTCATTGCGTAATCCGCCGGGCCGAACTGGACCATGTCAACACCTTTGACCGACAGCAGCGCGTCCAGGTCTTCGACGGCCGACTTCTTCTCAATCATGACGGCGACGACGGCGTCTTCCAGCGCCTGCACGAACGCCGTGCCGCCGCACTCCAAGACATAGCCGACGTCGCGGCGCATGCCGACGCCGTGCAGCCCGCCGGTTTGCGGCGCTTCGGCGCGCACCGCCTTGACGCACGCCTCGATGTCCGCCACCGTGCGCGGATCGGCGAACAGCACGTTCTGAATGCCCGAACCGATCGCGCGAATCGCCAGGTACGTGCGCGGCTCCTGCTCGATCTTCATCATCGCCGTCATGTGCGGAAACAGATCGACGGCCCGGCCCATGTTTTCCAGAGCGTAGAGATCATAAGGTGCGTATTCGCCGAGGAATTCGACGTAATCGAACATCCCCGAATGCCCGGCGAGTTCGACGATGCCGGGATACGAGATATGCAGGTGCGTGCCGAGGCTGGGCTGATCGGCGTTGAGCAGTTCGCGGAGGCGGTTGCGGCGCATGGGGAGAATATACCGAATCACTTCTGCTTCAGCGAGCCACGGCACTTCGCCTTGGCCGCGACCTGGCGCTTTGACTATGATGCGCGCCGACGACCGCAGGAGTGAGCCATGGCAGGATGCCGCTTATCTCGGATACTGGTGCAGCTTTCGCTGGTTTGCCTGGCCGGCCCGCTTGGGGCGGCCCACACCGAAACGCGCAGCTTCTCCATTCTGGTTGACGGCAAGGAAGCCGGCCAATCGCAGATGACCATTGTCGAACAGGACGACGGCAGCGTCTACATGTCCGCGTCGGCCAAGGTGCAACTCAAGGGCATCGTCGTCAATTACGACTTCACCATCGAAGGCCAGGAATGGTGGAAAGACGGCAAGCTCATCGGCATGAAGATGCTGTGCAACGACAACGGCAAGAAGTGCGATTTACTCGTCCGCCAGCAAGCAGGACAATTGCTGGCGCGCGTCAACGGCATGGACCGCGCCCTTCGGGCCGACGTTTGGACCACGAGTTACTGGAAACTCGCGGACGCTCGCTTCCACAACAAACAGGTGCCGCTCTTGGCCGCCGACACCGGGCAAGAACGCGTCGGCCAGCTCCAGTACGTCGGCAGCAAGCAACTGCCCGTCGCCAACCAGCTCGTGCCGTGCTACCACTTCCGCATCACCGGCGCCGGGCATCCCGTCGATCTCTGGTTCGATCAGTACCATCGCCTGGTGCGGCAAGAATTCACCGAATCGGGGCACAAGACGATTATTCAGTTGGTGGGGAAGAAGTGAGTGGCATTTGATTTTGGATTTTTGATTTGCGATTGTTGATTGAGGAAGTGTTTCTGTGAACGAAGACGACTTGAAAAGACGAACGTAGAGATTTGCGCTACGTGCGCTTAAGCTCGTGGACGCTCTGCCGCGAACTGCCTCGGGGCGGACCGTGAGCCACCAATTGGCGGATTCCGCGACATCTGTCGGGGCAAATTATCGATCCACATGTCGAGGTCGATCGCGGACGGAGTTTATTTCTAAGCTGGGCATCGTGGAAGAAGAAGTCGACGAAGCCGCTTAGGAACGGGCCGCAAATAACTTCCCGGAGGGCGGACATTCCTGTCCGCCGCAAACTACGACGATAGCGGGTTGGAAAACCCGCCCTCCCGGCACAAATCGGGAAGTTATTTGCGGCCC
>ORMF012161696.1_pt1 | contig 28704 bp, 34 predicted proteins | sample 1779871 | NCBI WGS metagenome assembly ORMF01 (sample SAMEA104232316, study PRJEB22302) | groundwater metagenome | biome: forest; feature: aquifer; material: groundwater | place: USA | collected 2011-08-07 | depth 5.4 m | reverse complement strand
CTTTGCGCGTCGTTGAAAGAAGCCGGCACAGTGATGCCGGCCTCGGTAATGGTTTCCCCAAGCCGCGCCTCCGCGTCGTGCTTCAATTTTTGCAGTATCATTGCCGAGACTTCCTCCGGCCGGTACCATTTGTCGCCCATCTTTACCTCAATGCCGCCATTGGCGGATTTTTGTGTTTCAAAAGGAACTGCTCCCCGGTCTTTCGCGACCGCAGGCTCATCAAAGGAGTGTCCGATGAAGCGCTTGATCTGGTAGACCGTGTTCTTTGGATTGGTAACTCCTTGGCGCCGCGCCAAAAGGCCCACAAGACGCTCACCGGTCTTCGAGATGGCGACGACCGACGGCGTGGTTCGCCCCCCTTCCGCATTCTCAATGATCTCTGGCTCACCGCTTTTGACGATGGCTATCGCACAGTTTGTCGTGCCGAGATCTATGCCGAGAATTTTTGACATGGGAAATATAATATACACTGATAAAACCTGTTGTCAACTTTTCGTTTTTATTTTTTTATAATCACTTGCGCAGGACGTACGATACGTTCGCCTATTTTGTACCCATAACGCACGACCCGTACGATTGAACCGGATTCTCCCGCGACGTCATCGCGCTCTTCCACCGCTTCGTGCGTCCGATGGTCGAACGTCTCGCCGATTTTCCCGAACCTTTCAACGCCGTGTCTATTCAGCACGTCAAGAAGCTGGTTCCGTATCTGGTCGATGCCGCTTCTCCACCCTGCGTCGACTGATTCCCACGCGAGGCTTCCTGCCGCCATATCGAAACCGTCCAAGGCGGGAATGACGTCCTCGATGAGATTTTCCTTGATGCGTACCGCCGCTTTGTCCGCACTTGCGAGAGCATCTCTCCGCGCGTTGACCGAATCCGCCTTACATCTCTGCCAGCCGTCGAGGTATTCCTGCCGCTCCTGCTTTATTTTTGCCAGCTCCTCTTTGAGTTTCTTCAGCTTCGCTTGCGCGGCGCCCAAATCCCCGAGCTCTTCTTCAGGTTCTATATGTACGTCTTCAATTTTCTGTTCTTCGTTGTCGTCGGGGATTTTCATGAGGAAAAAATTATAGCACGAAAACTGTTTTTATAAAGAAATTGCGGCGGCTCGGAGTCAGGGGGATGACAACGAGCCGCCGCGCCTCCTTCCCCAGGGGCTTAGGAAAGGAGGTAATTGCCGACTGCGCAGAACAGGAAGGCTCCGAGGAAGAGTCCCAGCATGCGCAATACGGGTTTCCATTCCTGCCATCGCCAATCGCGAGGCGGAATGTAGATACTGCGAGGAACAAACATCTGCTACTCCTTGACTTGCGGTTGCAGGATGTTCGACGCCTCCTCGATTTAAATTGTACCACTTATTAGTACAATGTCAATACATGAAAAAAGCCGTCCATCGGTCATGATGGACACCTGTAGACGGCCTGTTCGGGGCCTTTTCGGGACTTTTGCAAGTCTTAACGCTTACTCCACTCGCGGTACTGGGGAACCCACGGTTTTCCCATTCCTTCCTCCACGGGGAACCGGCAGGTTCCCCGACCCCCTCCTTCCCGCACTGTCGCAAACTACCGTTTGCTCCACTGCGGCGCACGACGGGCACCTTTGAGACCGAACTTTTTGCGCTCTCTGGCACGCGGGTCGCGTTTGAGGAAACCGCGGACCTTGAGGTCTTTGCGCTGTTCGGGAACTAACTCTATGATCGCACGCGAGAGTCCGAGACGCACCGCCTCCGCCTGCGCCTTGTGTCCCCCGCCGCGGACGTGTGCCGATACCGCATACACCGCACCGAGTACCTGGAGCGGCGAGAAGGCTGTTTTGACCATTCCGGAAAGCGGGAAATATTCTTCGGCCGTTTTGCCATTGACCGTCATAGATGAATTCTTCGCCGAGGTGATGCGCACGCGCGCGGTAGCCGTTTTCCTCCGCCCGACCGCTTCCGTGTACTGTCCTTCTGCTTTCGCGCTCATACGTGTCTTTATTCGTTAATTATTAGATTCTTCATACGTGCGGTCAAAAATGTGTTGCGCGGCAACATCCGCCTGATCGCGCGGCGCAAGGGCTCGCCCGTCCCTTTGCGAGCAGAGAGAGACGAGAGGCTTTCTTTTCGAAGGCCTCCCGGGTATCCGGAATACGATACGTATGTCTTTTGCGCGCGCTTGCGTTCGCGTATATACAATTTCGAGACGTTGGTAATCAACACGCTCACGTCGGAGCGCTTGTTGGGGGTATAGTCGGGAGAGGTCTTCCCCATCAGAGCTTTCGCCGCCTCGGAGGCGACACGCCCCAACGTTTTTCCGCCCGCATCTATAGTGTACTCGGCCATACGATTATTTTTACCCAGTAGGTGAATTTACTAATTCAGCAATTCAATACGCGAAGATTCGATAGCACGTTTGCCTACACGGCCGAGGTTCACGATGCGCGTATAGCCGCCGGCGCGATTCTTGTAGCGCGGCGCTATCGTCTCGTGCAGTTTCTTCACGATGTCCTCGGATCTCCCGAGGACGGATGCGACTTTGCGGCGCGATGCCAGTGTGTTGTGCTTACTCGCCGTGATGAGGCGTTCGACAAAGGGCCGCAGAGACTTGGCCTTTGCGGTCGTGGTCGTAATACCCTCCTCGAGGAGCAACGACCGGGCGAGCGAAGAGAGGAGCGCCATGCGTACGCGCTTTACGCGGCCCAATTTTCTGTTCGCTTTATGGTGACGCATAGGTAACTAGGAGGTGCGCAGGGTGAGTCCGAGATTTGAAAGTGCCCGCTTAATGTCCTGCAGTCCCTTCTGGCCCAATCCTTCGATGGAAAGAAGATCGTCCTCGCGCTTCCTCACAAGCCCGCCTACGGTCCTGATAGATGCTTCGTCGAGTGCGTCCTCGACGCGTTGCGGGAGGCTGAGCTCCGTGATGCGGGTTTTCAAGACCTCCGCGTCGAGTGCGACAACGCGCTCTTCGCGTGAGCCCCCCTTCGTCCCCTCTGCGGAGGCAAGTCCCAGATCCGTCGCGTCTTCTTCTTTGAAGCCGACTACGGATTTCAATTGATGGATCATTGTCTCGATCGATCGCTCGAGCGCCTCGCGCGGAGCGAGCGTACCGTCGGTCTCTATAAGGATGCGCAAGCGGTTGAAATCGGTGCGGTCGCCGATGCGCATGTTCTCAACTTCGTAATTTACGCGGCGTATGGGAGAAAAAATCGCATCAAGGGCGATGGTGCCGATATCGACGCGATCTTTTTGATGCGCTTCCTTGGGGACGTAGCCCAATCCCCGCTCTGCGCGCAGTTCGAGTTCGAATGCGACCTTGCCGACCAATTCGGCGATGTGGCTTTCAGGATTCAAGATCTCGACCTGTCCGGGGAGTTTCAGATCGGCGGCCGTCAGTGTCTTCGGGCCTTTCGTGGAAAGTGTTATCGTCTGCGCCTCGTCGGTCAGGATCTTCAGGCGGATCCGGCGGATGTTGAGAAGTATCGTCACCACATCTTCGCGGACGCCTTCGATCGTTGAGAACTCATGCGCAACACCGGGGATCTTCACATGCGTAACGGCCGCGCCGGGGAGCGATGAGAGGATTATCCGGCGGAGAGAATTGCCCAAGGTGTAGCCATAGCCCGGATACAGACCGTCGATCTCGTAGGTCCCGCTCCTCTCGGATTCGGAAACGACGCGGGGCTTTGAGGGCAGGGCGATGTGGTAGTCGGACATAGAAAATTGGTTCTAGGTTTTAAGGGCTCGGTTCTAGTAAATGCAAACGCGAATAAATATGATACAAAAGTGGGCAAAAGTATACCATTATCTGCTGTAAAACTCAAACACGGTGGCATAATCGAGGGCGGTTTCGAGGGGAGTATATGCGGGCTCGCCGAGGATCTCCACTTTGAGGGTGGTCGCATCAAAGGAAAGCCACCCTGGGATCGTGCGAGTATCCCCTTTCCCCTCATCCGTCTCCGCGAAGCGCGTAAAGAGCGGGCTCCGGCGGCTTCCTTCGCGAATGGTTACCACATCGCCTTTTTTGACGTGATGCGAAGGTGTCGTAATCCTCGTGCCGTTGATCACGATGTGTCCGTGGGAAACCAGCTGACGTGCGGCACGCCGCGTCGGGGCTAACCCGGAGCGATACGCAACGCTGTCGGCCCGCATTTCGAGCAGTGAATGCAAGGCCACTCCCGGTTCAGGTTGTTCGTAGGCTTTCTTCGCGTAATTCGAAAGCTGGCGTTCCGAGAGGCCATAGGTGAAGCGTACGCGCTGTTTTTCCAAGAGCTGTCGGCCGTAGTCGGAGCCGCCGCGCCGGGGAGGTTTCTTCGATGATCGCGCTTCCGAGAGGGCGAATTTCTGGTTTTGGGTCTGCTCGAAAATGCCCGCACCGAGGCGCTTCGCGATCTTGTATTTTGATTTTATAGGTAACATAACGATTTTGATATTACACTCGGCGAGGTTTCGGCGGGCGGGGGCCGTTGTGAGGTACCGGGGTATCATCGGAGATCCTGGTGATGTCGATACCCTTCGCGGCAAATCCGCGCAATGCCGACTCGCGGCCCGCACCGACGCCGCGGATGATGACGTCGACCTCTTTAACCCCGATGATGGCGGCTTTATCTCCGACGAGTTCGCCTACCTTGGCGGCGGCAAACGGAGTGCCTTTTTTTGCACCGGAAAACCCAAGAGCGCCGGAAGACGACCACGCAATCGCGTTGCCCTCCTTATCCGTGAGCAAGACTTTCGTATTGTTGTAGGTTGCGTGGACATGCAAGGTGCCCGACACGATGTTCTTTTTTGCGACACGCGCGAGCGAACGGGATTTGAGTCCTTGATCGACGGAGCCGCCGGATTTTCTGATGATGCGTTTCTTTCCCATGGTTTTTAATTAGCTTCTAGGTTCTAGCTGCTAGCTTCTAGGATTTAGCTAAAAGCTAGTCCCTAGCAGCTAGAAGCTGGAGTTCATCATGTCTTCTCCAATTTACGCCGACCGGAGGTCATGGTCTTGCGGACGTTGCCGCGCACGGTGCGCGAGTTTGTCTTGGTGCGCTGGCCGCGCACCGGCAATCTTTTCGCATGGCGTGTCCCCCGGTAGGTTTTGATGTCCTTGAGACGGCGGATGTTTCCGCTGATCTGCCGGCGCAATTCGCCTTCGAGCGCGTATTTCTCTATCGCCTCGCGCAAAGCCGTCTCATCTTTCGGAGAAAGTTCACTCGGCTTCTTTGACACATCAATACCGAGGCTCGCGAGAGTCAGAAGAGCGCGCGGACGCCCGACACCATAGATGGCGGTCAGCGCGATCTCGAGGCGTTTCTCCGGTACGGTGATTCCAGCAATTCTTAACATACTTATCCTTGGCGTTGCTTATGGCGGGGATTCGTGCAAATAACCCACACGCGACCCCGGCGTCGCACCGTGTGGCAGTGCATGCAAATCTTTTTTACCGAAGCTCGCACTTTCATGGTTTTTCTTTGCAGGTAAATATTTTAAACATTGTATATTTTATATGTGTATACCCATCCGACACACAACCTCACCCAACACCCTCACCCGTCCCACTCGCTTGCGCAGAGCGAACCAATCAAGTCAGTGCGAGCCCCGTCCACACATGCCCCATCGTCTATCCGTCTATCCTCTCCTTGTTATCCGCGCCCGCCCGCCATACGGGTCGAGCTGAAGCGTAACTTTATCTCCGACGAGAACTTTTATCCGGTGCAAACGCATTTTTCCTGCCAAGTACGCGAGGATGACTTCACCGCTCGCAAGCTTCACGCGAAAGAGGGTATTAGGAAGTGCCTCATCAACTATTCCTTCGGCGACCTCTGGTTCCCCCATATCTGCGCGGTGAAGATTAGCAGGCTTGAATGGGAGAGTCAAGCGCCGGAGACCGGCTTCGGCGGGGTGATGCGGATCTTTATGTCGGAAGGATCGGCAGGAAACGAGCTTTTCCAGAAGGGTTCTATCCGCGCATGCGCCTCCTGGATCGTGGGAAAACCATTGACGATCGTTTGGAATGCCGCCTCATCCCGTCCGGCGAGTGCCTCTCCAAGGGATTCCGAATCGACGCTCCATATCAATTGGGCGCCTCCTTCAAGTGTAAAATCGAGAGGTTTGCCCGAAAGCGACATGTCGAGCGACGAGTCCGCAACGTTCGCGTGATGCGCAATGAGATCCGGACCGGCTTTGAGCGTAATGCCGCCAGCTTCGGCATCGGCACGTACGCTTTCCGCTACGACGTGCGCGAAAAGATCTGCGGGAAATACCGGCAGTTCAACGTGCGCCCGCTCGTGAATGCGCAGTCCGCCTCCCCCATCGGCGGTTTCCGGAAGCGACTCGTACGTGACACGTAAGAGGCCGGGAAATGCGATGGTCGCGGTATCGGAGCGGAAGCGCACTGTGGCGCGCGCCTTCTCATCAAGCCGGCCGCGAACCTCGGCTCTCGCGCTATCGAGTGCGCCCGGCGCCGTCCCGGGACGATTGCCGACGAACCCGCCTCTCATAGCAGTTTCTGATCGTGCGTACACTTTTGCGTACATGTTCGGATTTGATTTGAGACCGGGAACGCCGAGACGCGCCTGCGGCGCGATGTTGTACTTCTCCCCCGCCTCATCAGCAATGACGGTGACGGATATCTCTCCCGGTGTCGTACCCTTTTTCCCCGGAACGACAACATCCGCGGGAGCGCGGAAGATGAGGCCTTCCGGAGTCGCGAATCGCGTGTTCTTAATGAGCTTGACGCTTTGTGCGGAATACTCGTTGATCACCACGATGGTGCCACTTGCCCGGTCTTCGACCTGCGTCGAACCTGTCGTCGGCACGACGGCGGAATCTTCGAGGTCGCTGGTTTCCAGAGTGAAAGAAAGCGTGCCGGAAGCGGCGGTGGTATCCGGATACGCCGTAAAGCGGGCCGAGGCGTCGAAAATAACCGAGTGAGAACGCGGAGTAACGGTCACGGTAGTAGGACGAAAAGCGACCAATGCAATAGCCGCCAATACCGCAAGAGAAAGCGCGACTGCCCCCCAGATCCACAATCGGGACGGCGGACGGGGGTGGCGTGGAAGGGCGGGAGGAATGCCCGGAGTACCGCGAATGTCGTCGGCCCCAATCCGTACCGGCTCTTGGCCGACCACGCGGGGCCGCTTCTCTACCTGGATGTTCCGGATTGTTCTCTCGCCCGGAGTGATGGGCGGCAGATCAGGAGCAGGTCTTGGCTCGACCGGTATTCGCGTGGGTATCGCCGAAGGTGGTGTGCCGGGTGGGGTGATGTCTTGAAAATAATCTTTTGCCATGTAATTTTGCGAAATTATGTCGCGTACCGTCCTTTAAAACGCGACCTATCCATTCTACACCAAAGTCTCACTCATCGCGTAACTCAATGTTGACAAGTGCGCCGGCGACAGAGAGACCGGAATCGGGAGCTATGCCGGGAGATACGACGATGAGGTTCTCGAGATCTTTGTGCGTGATCGCTCCGGCCTTGAAGGGGCGCGTTGTTACGGTAAATTGCGTGAAGTCGATGCGGGAGAAGAATTGAGAGAGCCACGGTACGAGATCTTCCTGCGCGGCAAGGATGAGCGTATTGGGCAGTCGCTCTGTCGCGGCGATCCTTCCCATCGCTTCGCCAAATATACGCGCGAGCTCCGGTTCTGCGCGTGCAATCGCCGCCTCTGTCGCAGTACAGGCTTCACTCTCGCATTGGTCGCGTACCACCATGCGGATAAGGGTCAGTGTTTCCTCGTGCAGGCCGCCCGCTCCGATGCGCTTCACAATCGAACGTACGCCTTCCGGAATACGCGTGTGCCTGACCGCGATCCCTCCAATGACGACGATGAGATTGGTCGCCTCAGTCGTCATGTTGACGACGAGACAGTCCTCGGGGAATGCCGGGCTTTCCCGGAGAACTCCGAGAATAGCGCGTGTGCCGGAACGGAGGCTTGGCGGCGGACACATGAATATCCTCGACATCACTTCAACGATGTTCTTACGCATACGGGGATCGCAGTCGCTCACCAAGACCGAGACGCCGAGCGTATGTGCATATTTGTCTTTCGGGCGTGCGGTCGGGTATCCGTTCAGTTCGACGCGGACGACACTTGCTTCAAGGGTGTTCGCCGCGTCCAGCTCTTCTTCTCCGGTCTCATTCGGGGTCGCAAAGGCCGCTTTGGCGACTTCTCCGATCATGGCATCTTCGATACGTATATCCTCGGGAAACCGGGATATCGCGTGAATCGTCTTTGAGCGCGTCCACGGAGCGCGGATGACGGCGTATGTCGCCGAAACCGGAGATGTGGCGCCGCTCGCCGCATATGCGGCAAGTGCTTTTTCGCCGGCGGAAGATAATTGTGCCGAGACGCCCGTGATAGTCGCTTCGACGTCGCGTTCTTCAAAGGGAAGGCGGGAGCGTTCGGCCGCGATAATCCGGGCAGGACCCGATGAAACGGCGACAATCGCAACCCCCGCGCTCCCGCTCCCGACATCGGCAACGGCGATTATTTTTTCGCGCGCCTGCCCGAGATGCATGTCAAACATTGAGTAAGTATAGCAACCAAAACTAGGAGAAGGGCTGAAATAAATTGTAGATGTTGAAAAAGCAACACGCCCGCAGCCAGTGGCTGCGGGCGTGGTCGTTTGTTTCGGACATCAGTCCGTGAAGTCGTTGAATGCGGCTTCATCCATGATGCCGCGAGGGACGAGAATGAACTCATGCTTCGTCCTGCAGTCGAACGGTGTCGTGACGTCATTCACCGCGACGCTGAACGGACGGAGGATGTCTGTGCGCATGCTTACGCGTTCGTCGTTGACTCTCCGATTGTGTCGCCACGTCGACCGCCCTGCGAGTGCGGCAGCGCCGATCATGAGACCCGAGACGAGAGGAACTGCGAGCCACGTATTCATTTCAAGTGGATAAAACCCGCGGTTACCGAACAAAATGGCGATCAGCACAAACACGCCTATTCCGACGAGGATGGGCAAAAAAACGGCACGAAGATCGTGGAGTTTGCCGTGCTTGTCGATCTGCATCCACCGCGTGAACGTCTCATCGTCGACGCGCAGGACTTTGTGATACGGCGTCGTGAGCGGATGCATGCACAACGGACACGATGCGAATAGACCCTCGCCCGCTTGGTCCGTGTCGATCCACCACCCTTTTCGAGGCGTACGGTTCTTCGGCACCTGTGGTATTCCCTGTCCCGCCATGGGACCCTCCCTATAGTTAATGAACTGAGGCACATGCCCCGTGAGTGCATTAATACAACATTTCTTCTAGAGAGTCAAAACGCCCTTGATACGCCTGATGCCCGCCGCGACCGCTTCTTCTTTCTGGATTTTGAAAGGCCCAATGTTCGACCTCGTAGGTCGAACATCCAATTCAGAGGTGTTGGATACATGAGGACCGCCGCAAAATTCTATCGAAAATGCTTTATCGAACTGCGGATTTTCCGCCGACGCGCCTTTCGGACCGAGTGAATATACGGAAACCATGTCGGGATATTTGGCGCCGAATTCGTGTTCTGCTCCGAGCCTCTCCGCCTCTCTCTTCGGAAGTGTCGAGTGTACTACCGGCAGGGCCTCGTTGATTTTTTCGTTGACGATATGCTCCACTTCAGTGACCTGTTCTTTTGTCATCTTTTCATCGTGAGAAAAGTCGATGCGCAGGCGCTCCTGTGTGATATTTGAGCCGCGTTGCTTTACCTGTGGGCCGAGCACTATCTGCAGGGCTTTGAGAAGAAGGTGGTGAGCGGTGTGGAGACGCGTCGTTTTTTCCGACGTGTCGGCGAGCCCGCCCTTAAATTTCTTTTCCAGTCCGGCGCGCGAGAGTTCGCGGTGTTTTTGCATCGCTTGTGCAAAACTGTCCTCATCCACATCGATGTTGCGTTCTTTTGCCAGCTCGAGTGTCATTTCGAAAGGAAATCCATGGGTGGTGAAGAGAAGGAATGCGTCGTCGCCGGAGATATGTCCTTTTCCCGCTACACGCTCGAATTCGCGCATCCCTTTCTCGAGTGCGTGCCCGAACTGCACCTCCTCTTTCCATATTTCATCTGAAATATGTTGATACGCCTCCTCGCTGTCCAGTTCGGGATACGCCTGCTTGTATTTTTCGATGACGATTACTGCGCATCGCACCAGCATGCTCTCTTTGCCCTCATCCGGTTCCACCTCGAGCTTCGCGGCATTCTGCGCCGCGCGCCGTATCAGGCGGCGCAGGACGTAGCCGCGCTCGGTGTTGGAGGGCCGCACGCCGTCGGCGATCATGAATGTGGCGGCGCGTATGTGATCGGCGATTATTCTGAATGAACGGCGGGAGGTACTGTCGTCGTATGACTTTTTGGAAAAATGCTCGAGCAGTTCTATTACTTCTTGGAACACATCCGTCTGAAAGATATCGGGGTCTTTGTTGGACGCGGCGGCGATGCGCTCCAATCCCCCGCCAAAGTCGACATTTTGCTTGGGAAGAAGCGTGAATGACCCGTCCGGCTGTTTGATGTATTGCATGAAGACTGAATTGGCAATCTCGAGGAACCGTCCGCAATCGCAATTGGGGTGGCACTCTGCGCCGAATTTTTCATCGTGCGCCGTACCAAAATCATAGAAAACTTCCGAATCAGGACCCCCCGGCTCGCCTGCCGGCATATTTTCCGGCACCCCCGCTCTGCTCCACCAATTCTTCTTCGCGTCGTAGTAGAAGATACGGCCTCCGCGCATACCCAAGCGCGCCCCGTCCGCTTCGGAGCCGATGGCGACTTCGGCGGCTTCGATGCCTTTGTCTGCAAAAAGCTTTTTCCAGATGGTTGCGGACTCTGTGTCTCGCGGAATGTTATTTTTCTTGTCGCCGATGAAGACGGTCACATACAAATTCTCCGGATCGAGACCTATCTCGTCGACAAGAAATTCGAAGAGCCAGGGCAACTGCTCCTTCTTGAAGTAATCACCAAGTGACCAATTACCGAGCATCTCGAAAAAAGTGATGTGCCTATTGTCCCCCACTTCCTCAATGTCTTCGGCACGGAAACATTTTTGGCTGTTGACGAGGCGATTTCCCAGCGCATGCTCTTTGCCGAGAAGATACGGAATGAGGGGTTGCATGCCGCTTCCCGTAAAAAGTGTGGTCGGGTCGTTGCCCGGTATCAGTGAGGAGGATGGGATGGGCATGTGCGCCCGTGCACTGAAGAATTCCAGATATTTTGACCGAACCTCGTTGATGTTCATTAAGAAAGATTATACTATGCGCCACACGATGCAGTACAACATCCACACTTTGAAAAACGGCCTGCGAGTCGTCCTCGTCCCCATGCCGCAGACGGCTACGGCTACCGTGGTCGTGATGACGGGCACGGGCTCGCGGTATGAAAATGAAAAAGAGAACGGCCTCGCGCATTTCCTCGAGCACATGTTTTTCAAGGGTACAAAAAAGCGTAGGAGCGCGCGGGCTATCAGCGAGGAGCTTGATGCGGTGGGGAGCATCTACAATGCGTTCACCGCAAAAGACCGCACTGCCTATTATGCAAAAGTAAGCGGCCGCTATATTGATACCGCACTTGACGTGATAAGCGACATCTTCCTCAATTCCACCTTGCCCGGCAAAGAGATAACAAAAGAGCGCGGCGCCATCATACAAGAGATAGATATGTACGAAGACATGCCCATGCACACGGTAGACAATGTCTTTGATGCGCTTATCTTTGGGCAAGAACACCCACTCGGCCGCACGGTACTCGGGCCAAAGGAAAACATCCGCGCATTCTCGCGCACGGATTTCTCTGCCTACCTCAAAAGAAATTATGTGCCTGCAAACATGGTCGTTTGCATCGCGGGCGCATTCAATTCTCCCAAAGTCCTCGCCAAGATAAAAAAAGAATTCGGACGCGTCAAAAAGGCGGAAGCACCCCGCCTCATCCCCTTCTCCACAAACCAAGATGCTCCACGCGTGTCGATAAAAGAAAAAGCCACGGATCAGACGCAACTCATGATTGGTGTGCCAGCCTATCCGTATCTGCACAAGGATGAATACGTGCTTGCCGTGCTTGCCACGATCCTCGGCGGTGGTATGAGTAGCAGGCTCTTCCTCGAAGTACGTGAGAAGCGCGGACTCGCCTACTCGGTGCATGCGACAGTGGAAAAGTATCCCGACACCGGCTATTTCGCCGCGCAGGCGGGCGTTGAGCACGGCAAGTTGGAGAAAGCGGTCGAGACTATTCTTGCCGAGTTTCGCAAAATAAAGCGGATGAAAGTCTCTAAAGCGGAGCTAGAGAAAGCAAAATCCTACATGAAAGGTACGATGACACTCGCGCTCGAAACGAGCGATGCCGTAGCGCAGCACGCATCCACATCCATCATTGCCCTCGGCCGAGTACGCCCTATCGAAGATGTTATAAAAGCCATAGACAAAGTCACGGTGGGAGACATCCAGCGCGTTGCCCGCGACCTCCTTCAGACCAGTAAACTCAACCTCGCCATCATCGGCCCGCATTTGCGTAAAGACCCTCTTGAAAAGTTGTTGTGTATCTAAACTGTGCCCTTTCGGTTTTTGACATTTCCCTTTTGGAGAGGCATTCTTGTCACGTCCACCAACGAGGAGCTCATCATGGATAAGGACAAGCCAACTGCCCCTCCTGCTGGGGGCAAGCACGCCAAGGAAGTTCGCCGGGAAGCCGAAGTTCGCGAAGGCAACGTCGCGGTTCGTCCGTTGTATCTCCGCGATTGCTGTCCCCGGTGCAAGGTCCCGTTCGACGATTGTCGCTGTGACTAAGGTCGCCGAACCCGCCACTGGTCCCCGCTGAAGAGGAGCGGGGACCAGGTATTTTTATATCCAATCGATAGGTTTTTTTTCGTGTTCTACTAGATACTCGTTCGTTTTGCTGAAAGGCTTGGAGCCGAAGAAACCGTTTGCTGCTGAGAATGGGGATGGATGGGCGGATTCGATGAGTAAGTGCTTGGTGCGGTCGATGTGCGCCCCTTTTGCTTTTGCGTAATTGCCCCAGAGGATGAAGACGAGGTTTTCCCGCTCTTCCGAGAGTTTGCGTATCACCGCATCGGTGAATTCTTCCCAGCCTTTGCCTTGATGTGAGCCTGCCGTTCGTGCACGCACGGTCAATGTCGCATTGAGGAGCAAGACGCCTTGCTTGGCCCAATGTTCGAGACCACCACCCTTCTTCGCTAAAGCTTCGAAGGGCAAAGAGCAATCTGCTGAAAGCTCTTTGAATATATTCTGGAGCGACGGCGGGAGTGACACCCCTTCGCTCACCGCAAAGCAGAGACCATTGGCCTGCTTGGGCCCGTGGTACGGGTCTTGGCCGAGGATGACGACTTCTACCTTGTCGAATGGGCAGAGGTCGAACGCACGGAAGATGTTCTTGGGCGCTGGATACACGATGGCGTGCTGGTATTCACTCTTCACAAACTCCCGCAGAGTCTTGAAATAATCCTGCCCGAACTCATTCTTGAGCGCCTCTTTCCACGAGACTTCTATCTTTACATCCTCTTGCTCATGCTTCTCGCCCATACCTCACAGCGCTCCTTCTTGGTGTAGGATGTCCCTCTTCCGCAAAGTCCCGCCTCTGTTGTAGCTCCCGAGCGAGCCGTCTGAGCGGATGACGCGATGACACGGGATACTATCGTGGTAATTGGTACGCATGATGGCGCCCACCGCGCGAGCGGCTTTCGGGTTCCCCGCTCTTGCCGCCACCTCTTTGTAGGTCATCGATTTCCCCTTGGGAATTCTGCGAACGATATTTTTTACTTTGTCTGAAAATGTCATGGTCTTTTATTCCTAAGTTCTCAAGAACATGGGAATGATTATTTTCCTCCGGAGGCGGACTTCTTCGCGAATGCGGGCATTTTCCTTCCTACTGCTTCGCGGTACCGGCAATAGTCACACTCGTCGCTCGGTTTCGGCAATTCGCCGTCGTCGAGACTTTTCTTTATATCGGAAAGGGTTTTCTCCACCCACGAATCGTCGCCTGTATACGGCACGAGCGTGAGCTCGAAATTAAGAACGCCGTCGAAAGCCTCTTTATCTCTCCCTGCATTGGCGTAGACAAAATATCCGGTATTCGAGACCTTGAACCCGTTTTGGCGGAAGAGCCATTGGTATATCTCCATCTGCCGCTTGTAGCCATCGTGCCACTCTTGATCAAGCGCCGTTATTTTCTCATCCTTACTCGTCGCTTTGTAATCCACGATAATGAGTTCGCCTTTAGGGTCCACCCACACGTCGTCCACACCGCCGGTGACCAAAAGGCCGGTCGGCTCGTGCCGATGCTGTATGCCCCGCCGGAGCGCATCACGCCACTCGTCCATACGCGAATCAGCAAATGGCACCGCGTCCAGCTTGTACGCTTTCAGGAGTGGGTGCGTCGTCATACCCCTTCGGTGTGTATCGAATTCTTTTTTGAGAAGCGCATCAACCGCACTGTTGAGGTTGAAAGGAAATCCCGGCGGTCGGGCAGTCCCGAGCTTATTGTCTATGTAAAAACATCGCGGACATTCGAGGAAAAGTGCAATTTTTGAGCGCGAGAGACGCCATGCGGAGCCTCCGTAATTCCAATTCGGGTTCCTCTCGGGTTTGTAAAAGCCGCTCATCCCGAGGAGTATATCACTGAGTTCCCCCGCCGGCCGGAGGATTCGGATGCGTTTCCACAAACCAATGCTTGAAGCGGTTTTCAAGATACCACATGCCGGTGAACATAATGAGCGTGAGGACTGCCGTGAATATGGCGACCGCATACATGCCGAAGCCCACGGCCATGCCGATTCCCGTCACGATCCAAAGCCCTGCCGCGGTCGTGGTCCCGTGCCCTGCGTCACCCTTAAATATGATGAGTCCTCCCGCCAGGAATCCCACACCCATGATGACCGCCGCCGCGACGCGTAGAGGATCAAAATTGAGAAGCCCGATGTAGGCGGCATCGACATAATTCGACGTAACAATGAAAAGACAGGCACCGAGCGACACGAGGCCGAAGGTGCGCGTGCCCGCCGCTTGGCGTGCCAAGACGGCGCGTTCCGTACCGATTAGCCCGCCAAGAAACATCGCGAGAACAAGCTTCACAAGAACAATAACTGTGGGGTCCATGAATTGAACGGCGTTCTGCATAGGAAAAGTTAACAGATAACAGTTTACAGTCGACGGTACATACACATAGATACTAACATGGTTTTTTCTGTAAACTGTCCGCTGTCAACTCTACACTAATCTAAATCCCGCAGAGTCTCTGCGTCTCCTCCAAGACCTGCGGAATGCGCGATGGCTTGATGCCGAACTCTTCCAATACGTGTGGAGCCGATACATGTTTGCAGAGGACGATCTTGCTTTCAAGAAAGCGATGCTTCTCGCCCTCGGAAAGCGTGGTGAGACAGGTGAGCGGGTGGACACGCGCCTCCTCGATCATATCCAAGAGATTGCCCTTGCGCGGATAGTCCCATCCGATCAATGTCAGATTCGAACATTGGGCGTACCGGATGGCATTCCGGGTGAAGCGCGTATTGGTGACCAGCCATCCCTCGTCGACACGGGAAGAGGTGTCGTGCGTTTCGCGCAGGTCGTCGTACCGGGCTTTGACGTAGAGGGCGTCCTTGATGTCCGTCTTGCCACCGGCGTCATTGTGGAATTTTGCCTCTATCCCGACGCGCTTGCCACTCTTTTCTGCGAGCACGTCCACTTCGTGTGGAGCGCAACGGCCGGTGAGTGCTACCCCCGTCCGCGTCTTCCATCCATGCGCGTGCAATATCTCGGCAACGAACTGTTCGAAAGGAAAGCCGGAGGGGCCAAGTGCAAAGACGGCACGCTTCACGGAGTACCGTGCCGCAACGGGGGTGGGATCTTCGCGGCGCAGAATTTCAAACGCATGACGGTAGATATCTTCAGTGTGCATGCCGGGCGTGAGGTCGCGTAGGATCCGGGCCGCAATCCGCGCGCGGATGGTCGAAGATGCTCCCGCCCGCTCAAGCGATTGTTCGAGCTTTGTCGCGTCGTATGGTTCCTGCTCGCCATCGGCCTTGGTGATGAGAATGTTCTCTGACATGAACATCATCGCTTCGATGTTCTGATAACCTCAAGGGGAACTGATCGTTCGTTGAACACGCCTTGGAGCGCGATACCTGTCTCAGGCGCGAGAAGCGTCAGGTGGAAAGCACGCGGAACGAAATCCCGTTCACACACACGGCTGGGATCCTCCCATGTCTCAAATGTAAGAAGATAATTCGAAGCATCAATCCGTGTTGTATACGTGATGAGCTGATGGCAGGGTGATGGCACTAAGACCACTCCCGAAAGGTTGTGGGTGTTACGGTCCAGAAGATCGCGTACGACGATCGTGCTTGCTTTCTCTCTCGTGTCGGCATTCACCACTCCGTCGAGCAGTAAAAATGCACCATAGGCGGTAATGCCGGAAAGACCTAGGAACCAGAGCACTTTCCGAAGAACGTCATTCATTCAGATAAGTATAGCCCCTCGCGGATGACCTATGACCGGTAGCTGTGCAAATCCTGAACGCGCACGGGCAGTATCGTCTATCGGGCTATTACTCCACCCCCGAGACAATGTTCCCCGCTGTAAAAAACGATCGATTGGCCCTGACTTGCGATGACCGGTTTTACGAATTCCACAACGAAAGAATCCCCTGCCGTGCGGACCATGCACGCCTCTGCCTCGCCGCGGTAGCGTACCTGTGCCGTACAGGAAAGGGGAAGCTTTCTCGGCAAAATCCAGTGAACGTCTCGCACGTTCAGTTCTTTGCGCGCGGCGTCCTCCTTCAAAGCGGAAACGACGACCTCATTTCTTTTCACATCAAGCGAGACGACATAGTGTGGCACGTTGTTTTCGCTTGCCACTTTAAATCCGTGCCGCTGGCCAATCGTATAGAGTGCGGCGCCTTCGTGCTCGCCCAACGTCCTGCCTTTCATATCGAGAACAGGACCGTGTGTGAGCGGTATATACCGGGCAAGAAAATCTTTCATCGAAACGTCGCCGACAAAGCAGAGCCCCTGGCTGTCGGGTCTTCCGGCATTCGGCAACCCGAAGCGACGAGCGAGCGCACGTACATAATCTTTCGTATATCCGCCGATGGGAAACAAGATACGTGAAAGCTCTTTCTGCGGAAGCCGGTGGAGAAAATATGATTGATCCTTATTCGCGTCTTTTCCGCGAAGGAGCGACAACGCTTCGTTTTGCTTTTCGATCCGGGCGTAGTGGCCCGTTGCTATCATGTCGGCACCGCACTGCATTGCCCATTCCAAAAAGTGTCCAAATTTTATTTTTTCATTGCACACAACATCCGGATTCGGTGTGACACCCCGCGAGTAATCCGCGACCATGTTCCCGACGACTTCCCTCTTGTATTCTTCAGACAGATCGATCTCCCGAAAGGGAACGCCGAGTGCCGCCGCAACGCGCATTGCGTCTGTGCGATCCGCCGCCCACGTGCATTCAATAAATTCGGGTTGCCAGATCTTTATGAATGCACCAACGACGTTGTAGCCCTCTGTTTGGAGAATCGCCGCCGAGACAGCGGAATCAACACCACCCGAGAGCCCGACGAATACCGTAGCCATAGCTGTCAGTTTACAGCCTTCAGCTTTCGGTAGAAAGTCGTCTCCCGATTTTTTGCATTCCTGACAACTGACTTCTGAAAACTAGTTCCCAAGGTACAGTCTCTTCAGACGAAGATGCTCGGCATACGTCTTGCTATAGTGCGTCACGAAGGAGTTGTCGGCAAGGTAAAAGAGGTAGTTGTTGTTGATCGGATTTGCGGCCGCACGCAGAGAATCGAGCGAAGGGCTTCCAATCGCCGTGGGCGGCAGGCCTTTGTATTTGTAGGTGTTGTAGGGCGAGTCGCTTCGAAGGTCTTCCAAGGTCAGATCGAACGTCCCCTTTCCAATGGTGTAGAGAAAAGCGGCGTCCACCTGCAAGAGCATTCCGCGCTTGAGGCGATTCCACAAGACTCCTGCGATCATGCGCCGGTCATTTGAATTCCGCGCCTCCCGTTCGAGGATGGATGCCATGATGACGATCTCTCCGAGAGGATGCGTGGAACTTGCGATTTCCGGCGCGATTGTGGCCACGCGCGCATCGAAATTTTGCCGCATGGTCTCGTGTACGAGGTCTTCGGTCGCGTTTGGCAGGAAAAAATACGTATCCGGAAAGAGATACCCTTCCTCGGACTCCGCCTTCGCGAGAAAGAGCGTTTCGTCGAAGCGCTCAAGGCGTTTGTCGAATATCACGGCCATCTCTTTCGCGGTCGCGCCTTCGGGAATGCGGATACGTATAGGTTCAAGTCCGTAGGCTCCGATCGAGATTGCCCGTGCAATCGAAAAAACATCCTGCGGCTCCTTGAAGAGGTAGTCTCCCGCGTGTACGTCTCGCTCATTTCCCATCACAGTCACGAGAAGGTTGAGTGTCAGTCCTGAACGGACGACCTTCCCTTCTTCAAGGATGGTTCCTATTGAGGAGAGCGGAATTCCTGCGGGGACGCTCACCAGATGGTCCACGGGAAATGCGTCGGGCGGCCGTATGAGGTAGAGATAGGAAAAAATCGCAATAGCTCCTACGACAACAGCAAACAAGATTGTCCGTCGATTCGTGTGTGCGCGCCAGCGAATCGAGAACCGCTCAAGCAATGCGTGACCTTTCTCGAAGAGCTGTTCGAGTTTTTGTTCAGGAGGTTCCATTTATTTCGGTAAATTTGCAGGCGGTTCCGCTTTTTTCGCCGGCGTGCGTTCGATACCAGGTGTCTTGATCGCGCTCGAGGGCGGATGCCAGATGGTCGCAATGACCTCCGTCGACATCATGTTGTGGGGAAGGATGTAGGGAGAATAAAAATGCGCGCGCCGCCGGTAGCAATCGAAGAACCGGCGGGCGGGCAGGTCCCCCCGCATATCCCACAAATCCTGATAGGGATAATCGAATGGCGTATGCCATCGGCGCGGGCGGAGTTGGTTCAAATACTGCGGGTTCCCCAGGGGGCGCATAAGCCATTTCACGCCAAAAAATCCTGCGGAGTTGAATACCTCGGGACTGGCGATATACACGCCACGCACACCGACATTGAAGGGATGCTTACCGAGATTGCGTTCCATCGCTTTAATCTGTTCGGTCTGGCGGTAGAACTGAATACGCACCGAGCGCCGCCACGGCTCCTTTTCCGGATCCCCCACGGCGTCCTTGCGGATTCTCTCGACCTCATCCTGAATCATGCCTATGTAGCGGCTTTCCGTTTCGAACCAACTCCCCTTCGGTTTGCGTCGCTTATCTTTGCACACGGTGAAGACGATTTGCACCCACACTTGCTCTTCCGGATGGATATTGCCCATGGATTCAAGAATCTCGGCGAGCGGATCCACTTTATATTCTTCTTTCGGGTCCTTCTCCAACTCAAACTCGATGTACGTTTTGATCGGATACGCATCGTTGCGCGGCTCGTACCGGTAATCCTGCGCGTACACACTGAATACTTTCGGGTCGTATTTGAACTTCGACGCATAATCCTCGACTTCGACAAGCTCTATCTCCGGGTACTGCGCATAGAAAGAGGCCTCGGTAAGCTTGCGGTGTGTTTCCCACGTCCATACGTAGAAATGTATATCTCCTCCAAACGAGGCGATTTCAAGGGAGAAGAACGGGCGTACCTGCCCCTTCCATTTCCGGTGAAAGTATGTCGTCTCACCCTGATCCATCCAAAGGTTTGAAAGCACCGCCTCCATCGCGCGCGGGGATTTCACGAGCTCGCGGGGCATTTTGATTTCCAGAAGCATTCCCTTCTTGCTTGTGATGAAGTAGGCCTGCACATACCATACCCATGCTTTCCAGCCTCCGGCGATAGCCACGGGCAATATCCAGATGGGCGCGGTGCCGACCATCCATGCGAATGCAAAAAGCGGCAGATCAGGTATCTCCTGCCACAATACCCCGAGCAGGCCCAAAAAGAGCATGGAGAGAAAGGCTCCCCGCGATACACCGAGAAGGTTGCCGAGGGTTCCTTCGACGAATTTATGAAGATCGAGATGGACGATCTCTTCGACGACACCACGAATCTCCGCCGATGTTGTCGGTGCTTCCCCTTCTTCTCCCACGCCAGGAAGCGTATGTGCCATCCTTCAATTATATCATCCGACAAATCAAAAAAGTCGGCGAACAGCCTCGCGTTGGGGAGTATGAATACGGACTATTTGGAAACCGAATAGCGCCCGTCGGGAAGCCGGATAAAAACCGAATTTTGAAGATTGACGGCAATGGTCGCATCTTTCACGTAGCGTTCACGTTTGACGCGCTCGATTATTTCGTCGCGGGTGAGAGCTCCTTCGCGCGAGAGTATTCCTTTGATGACCTCGCGCACGATGCCCGGCTCATACCCCCATTCTTTGAGGGCATAGAGACCGCGTCCGACGAGGACAAAACGGTTGTCTTTGATGAGCTCATTGTGGGTGGTCGCAGGATGCGATTTCCGCGTAAAAAGCTTTTCAATTCCCTTTGCGACCTCACTGAAATGCATCGGGCTTCCATGCCGCTTGAGCGTGAGAAATGCGAAATCGCGCGTGTTCTTGATGCGCACATGCGGTGAATCGATCCTTCCCCATTCGCCGAGCGGATTCTTGCCGATGCGCTTGCTCAGGAGGAGCCATCGTGAGAGAACTTCCGGAGGACGATTTTTAATGCCTTCCTGTTTCAAGTATTTTGCGAAAAGTTCGATGAACTCCTCTTCGGGCGTGAGGCGGTCGGATTCTATTCCCTCGTAGAGGCCGGCGAGCGAACGTTCCACCGCTTCGGCAAGCGCCTCGTCAACGTGCCATCGTGTGTTGAAGTTTGCATCCTCGCGGCGGTCGGTGAAATGATGCGATACGGTGAGGAGAAAGATGAGGTGCGTGCGGTCGGCCTCGGTCTTGGGAATCTCCTTGAGGATCGTTTCTTCCGAAACGACTCCGCCCAAGGTATGCAGTGCCCGCTTCAAGTCTTCCCAGCGTTCGGCCTGTGCCGCGTACATCTCAGACTCGCGCACGACCGCAAGGCTGTGATTTTCTATCTGGCGGATGCGCTCGCGTGTGATGCCGTATTCGCGCCCGATCGCGTCCAGCGTACGGCTCTCGCCCTTTGCGGAAAGCCCGAAACGGTCGGTGAGAACCTTCCGGGAACGCTCCGGAAGGCTCGCGAGGAGGTCTTTACTGACCGTTTTTGGTGAAAATGACAGCATAATACTTCAGTCGCTTTGGCTGGTTTGACGTACACTATACACTGTGTTTTGTGTTATATCAAGGGTAGGTACAAATGTCAACATTCGGGGCGGCCCCACTGCTTTTCCACAGACAAACCACACTTTGCCCCGCCGGAGCCCACATTGCGCAGATAGACGGAATGCTAGAATCCCACCATGGCAGAGAAACATCTGAAAGTTCCTCCTCAAGATATCGAGATGGAGCGCGCGCTTCTCGGCGCATTACTCCTGAATCAGAATGCGATGTACGAAGTCGCAGACGTCGTCGGCGTCGACTCTTTCTACGCCGGCAAGCACCGCACTATTTATGATGCAATGCTCTCGCTCTACGCCAAGGGAGAGCCGATCGATGTCGTAACCGTCTCCAGCAAACTAAAAGAACGCAAACAACTTGAGGATATCGGAGGGGGTGCCTACCTCTCCGAGATTGCGGGCACGGCCGCTTCTCCCGGAAGCGCACGACACTACGCCGAGGGAGTGCAGACAAAATTCATATTGCGCTCTCTCATCGACGCGGCGTCGAAAATCGGCGAATTGGGATTTCAAGAAGACCGCGATATCGAAGAGGTCCTCGACGAAGCGCAGGCGGCCGTTTTTTCCGTCACGCAGGCACCGATGCTTCGCTCATTCAGCCTGATAAAAGAAGAGCTCAGCGAGGCATGGGAGCGTCTCGAACACATGCAGAAAAATAAGACTCTGCGGGGTATCCCAAGCGGATTTCAGGCTCTCGACAACAAACTTTCGGGCTTCCAAAAATCCGATCTGATCATTCTCGCGGCACGTCCTTCGATGGGAAAAACGGCACTCGCTCTCGACATTGCCCGTCAGACCGCGACGAAACACGGGACAGCGGTCGGCATCTTCTCGCTGGAAATGAGTTCTCAACAGCTCGTCGACCGCATGCTTGCCGCACAAGCAGGTGTCGATTCGTGGAAATTGCGCACGGGCGACATCCGGAAAGACGACGATTTCGAGCGCCTCCAAAGTGCCATGGCGGATCTCTCGGAAGCGCCCATCTACATCGATGACAAAGCATCTTCCACGGTACTCACCATGCGCTCCGTCGCGCGACGGCTCAAGATGGAAAAAAATCTTGGGCTCATTATCGTGGACTATCTCCAACTCATCACGCCGACGCATACGCGGGCGGGAGATTCTCTCGTCCAGCAAGTTACCGAAGTCTCGCGCTCGCTCAAAGCCATGGCGCGCGAACTCGACGTGCCCGTCCTCGCCCTCTCCCAGCTTTCCCGCGCCGTGGAGACGCGGCGCGGACGCCCCCGCCTTTCCGACCTTCGTGATTCCGGCTCTATCGAACAGGATGCCGACGTGGTCATGTTCATCCACCGGGAGGACAAGATGAGTGAGAACTCCGACCGTCCCGGTATTGCGGAAATTTTGATTGAGAAGCACCGCAACGGCCCTACGGGCAAAATAGAACTGCGTTTCGATGAGGACAAAACGACCTTCCTCTCCATCGACAAGAGCGACTTCGGCGACTTCACGCCGGAGACTGCTGTCGGAGAAGAATCTGCCCCATTCTAAATATGGACACGGCGTGTCCATATTTCCACAAATTTTTAGGCCTATGAGCGATCCGATCGAACAACTCATCTCTCTCTTCACGCGTTTTCCGGGAATCGGACCGCGACAGGCGGGACGCTTTGTACAGTTCCTCCTTCGCTCCTCCCCTGCCATACGGCGTGAATTATCAGAGGCTGTGGAAAGTCTCGGAAACTCGGTGCATCAATGCGGACAGTGCATGCGTTGGCATGCCGAAGCGCCTGCGAAGGCGGCCGGCAAACACCTCTGCTCTATCTGCGCTAATCCCGAAAGAGATTCTCGCTATCTCGCGGTCGTCGCATCGGACTCCGACCTCATTGCGCTGGAACGTAGCGGCACCTACCGCGGATACTATTTCGTCCTCGGCGGCACCATCTCGCTCGTATCAGAAAAGACGAGCGGCTTGCGCATCAAACAACTCCTGAGTCGAATGAACGACTTACGAAGTCGTTCATTGGAGGAAGTTATCCTCGCTTTTCCCGCGAACCCTGAAGGCGACGCCACCGCCGTCCGAGTCCGGGAAGAAATTCGAAATTATGGAAGTGCGACATCCATAATCGTTACCGCGCTTGGCCGCGGCCTCTCCACCGGAAGCGAGCTTGAGTACGCCGATCCGGAGACTCTCAAGAGCGCTTTGGAGAGCCGGCGGTAGGTTTCTTTAAGACTGGCCTTCCGTTAGTTAACTCCCGCCAGCGTTCATCTATAAGATTCGCCAACACCTTAACAGTCTCATGTGAGGCTTTTGCCGCTTCAACGGACTCCTTTGCCCAGTTTACCCTCGCGGCATTGTGGTACATCTCGGCCCGTACCAAGTGTACTTTTGTAGCTATTGTCTTAGAAGCTAAATTCGCCAACCTCTCCATCCAACGAACACCTTCTTCGAGGCTACCGGACGAATTCTGGATTCTAATCCCAATTTCACGCGCCTTCTTCATCACGTCATCAGTGGAAGGGACTTCGAACTCCACATCCGCGAAACCGACTGTTTCTTTTCTGATACCCATTGGGAGCTCGCCCAGCAAGAAACTCTTTACCCGTTTCGGTTCGAGGTCATCCTTGGCTTCGAACATACTGCACGAACACTACGGGAGTGCCGTAATGCGGACTTTTGCGTACGGTTGGCGGTGGCCGCGCTTCTTGAAGTAGCGGCTCTTTTGGCGGTAGCGGATAACCGTCACCTTCTTGTCGCGGCCCTCCTCCACCAGCTCTGCGGAGACCTTGGCGCCGGAAACATACGGCGCTCCTACCTGCGTCTCCTTGCCGTCGTCGGTCAAAAGGACTTTATCGAAAGTAATTGTATCCCCCGCTTTGTACGCGCCCGCGAGTTTCTCAATATCCAGAACACTGTCCTGCGTGACAACGTACTGCTTGCCGCCCGTCTCAATAATTGCAATTTTTGCCATATTTGTTTATTCGCGGCAGTCTACGATACTTTACAAGACGTTGCAAGAGCGAATATATTACTCATCTACTGCCAGACTGGGGCGTTCTATAAGCGGAGTATCAAGCTCAGCCGAAGTTCCGGTAATACGTAGCACGTCTTTGTCTATCTTCCCGAGCTCCTTGGAGCCCGCATTAAAATGATTGACGGTCGTAGAAAGCGAATTGCCGAGTTTTTTGTAGTAGTCCTGATACGCATTGAGATGTCTGCCGAGCGCTTCGACATTTTTCGCGATGTCTTTCGCGGTCTCTTCTATTTTAAACGCCTTGAAGCCGTAGAGGACTGACTGAAGGTACGCGGCGAAGGTCGTGGGAGAGACGATGATGACTTTCTTTTCGTTGTACGCGTAGTCGATGAGGTTGCGCGTGTTGACCTTGACCGAGCCGACCTCATTGATAAGCAGGTCGTAGTAGATAGCTTCGGCGGGAATGTACATGAATGCAAAAGGCAGAGTGCCATCCTTGGGGCGCACGTATTTGGACGTCTCGTCGATGCGGAGCTTGAGGTCGTTCTTGAATTGTTTTTCGAGTTCGGCGCGCTGTACGTCGTCTATCGCATTCACAAGCCGTTGGTAGTTATCGAGCGAGAACTTCGCGTCTATCGGTATTACCCCCTCTTTGGTGACCACGACCGCATCCACCGTCTCACCTCCGGGAAATTCATACTGCATTTTGTAGGAGCCCGGCGGTAAAATATTCGAGAGAATGAGTTCCAGTGATGCCTCGCCGAGATTCCCCCGCTGTTTCTGGTGCTTGAGAACCTTTTCAAGATTGGCGAGCTGTTCAGCGATTACCATGAAGCGCGTTGTCGATTCATTCGTCCTCGTCTGCTCGACGCGCACTTCCGTGAGCTGTTTGGCGACGAGGTCGCGGATGTCAGAGGCAAGCCGCTGGGATTCGCCAAATTGCGATTTCATAGACTCAAACATACGGGTGGTGCCTTCGCCGAGCTTGCTTTCCATCGTGCGGGACAGGTCCTGCATCTGCTGTTGGAGTAAAACCATGCTCTCCAAATCTTGCGGTTTTTTAGGCGTATTTTGAGCATTCCAGACGAAATATCCGACAACGAGAAGATTGAGCAATAAAAGTCCGACGGTGAACCATTCCATGTCGCGATTGTACCACGCGACCTTCTTGGTATACTGGCGCGTATGTTGACCGCGAAAATCCGCACCGACATGACCGCCGCAATGAAGGCAAAGGACGACCTGAGGCGCGATACGCTACGAGGAGCGCTTGCCGCATTCACCAATGAGTTGGTCGCCAAGGGCAGGAAGCCGACGGAGGAGCTCGCCGATGCCGATGCGGTGACCGTCTTGAAGCGGCTTGCCAAACAGCGCAAAGAAGCCGCCGAGGTCTACAAAAAAGGCGGCCGAGCTGAACTAGCAGAGAAGGAGTTGAGTGAATTGAAAATACTCGAAGAATACCTGCCGCAATCGGCTCCGCGGGAAGAAATAGAAAAAGTCGCGCGTGCAAAAATGGCAGAGCTGGGAGTGGCCGACGCCTCCGGCATAGGCAAACTCACGGGAGCTGTGATGAAAGAATTCGCCGGTCGCGCGGATGGGAATGATGTAAAAGAGGTTGTGGCTTCCTTGTTCAACTAAATATCGCGTATATAATCCGTGGCTGGCAAGGAGGTGGGCCATGCGGAAATTATTGACCGACGAAGATCTCGTGCCCGTGGCGCGAGAGGTAAATGAGAACCTTGAAGAAGATCCTATGCAGGACGGATTCGCCCTTGCTCGGATGCTTCTTCGCGAGAGAAGCCTGACGGCCGGTGAGCCTGAAGAGTATAACTACGCTGGTCGCGTTCTTGCGTTGGCAAGAATGCTTCGTGAAAGCGAAGACCAACTCCACGATCCGGCGTTCCAAGAAGCACTCCGACACTACAGAGCGAGGCAACAGCGGCCTCGTCGCAGGAAATAGACTGGCGTGCCGTTACTGGAAAGCGGGGGTAAGTATCGCGTCCCCCGCTTTTTGTTTGTAAGAGAAATCAAAACGACGCGGAGGTTTGGTGCCGTGCAAGCATGACCGAAATGCCGGACGCGAAGGCGGCAAGACCGAGTGCGGCGGCAAATGCGATGGGAAGCGGGGCGAGGAGTGCGAGTACTCCGATCAGGATGCACATCGCAATCCTTCCTATCCCGAGCACGATTTCTTTGAGTGCGGTGTATTCGTCGATAAATGATCCTCTGTCGGCGCTCTGCTCATGTGCAAACGGGTCGGCACTCGTCCCCCGCGGGGACTGGATTGCATAGGAATACGCATCCGCGAAGATGACGCCGACCGGCGTCCCCGCGGCAAAGCGCAGTACCCATCCCGACACATTGAGAACGACGCGGACCGGCATGGACACCTCGACGCGGGAAGTGGAGAGGAGACGCCCGATCAGGCGTCGCGAAAGAATAATAAAAAGGAGAGTCAAGCTGAAAACGATTCCCAAGACACCATACGACGAGTCCAGAATGAGAAAGACCGCGAGCGGCCAGACCAAAAAGAGCGCCGCCCCTTCGAGTCCGTCGAAAAAAGATTGCACGACGAGTCCGCTATGTTTGCGGCTCAAGACCTGTTTGAACGTGTACCCGTAGGGCCATGAGAACCGTTCATACCGATCGACGACCGCAAGCGCTGGCAGGATGGATATGGCGATGAGCGCCGCCGTACCGAAGAGAATGTGCAGAATGCCGAAGGGTACGGTGGTTATCGTCAACCCCGCGAAGAGCGGCATGAGTGCAATGAGGACCTCATAAATGACCGGTATACGGAATTGATTTTGGGGTGTTGCACTGCGAATGAGCCGGTATGGCACGAAATAAAGCGCTCGATACATGCCCAAAAGGACCGCAAAATACACGACTCCCCATTCGGGAGAGACCACGATAGAGGAACCTCCGAAAGTGGCGCCTAAAAGTACGAATGCACTTGCCGAAGCTACAACCCCCCATACGAGGGATCGGCGGGAGCTTCTGCGTAGATGTGCCGCGGCGATAGGCGTGAATACGATTCCGATCCCCTGCGAGAGTGCATAGAGAATAGCCGTCCCTGCGATTGCGCGCGCCGAAGAACCTGAAAGGGCGGTGAGATAGTCAAAAATGAATATCCATGCGAACACATTACCCATCGCAAGCCCCATGCGCAGAAGAAAACGATGCGCATCAAGCGCAAGCGCTCCTCGCGCTCCGTGTGGTGCAGAGGGGTCGTTCATATGGTGTGCTAGAGGCTCTCGGGCGGCCCGCCGTAAAATCGTTCGAATCGCGGATACAGCGAGAAGAGCGGAAGCAGTGCGACAAGAAGGTACCCGACCCACACATTCCAGTCGGCGTACAATTGCCAGCCCGTGAGCGGGACGGAGACAACCGCATCAAGGAGCGCCGTCATGATTCCCCACGAGACCGAGTACGGAAGAATGTCTCTCCATGAGTGTGCACGGAGCGAACGCCCCGCACACACAGAGATGACAAGAAGAGCGATAAGGCCGGCCACGCGTGGGCCAGCTCCATTGATGAATCCATACGTGACAAAACTCGACCACAAAAGAAACATGGTCGCATAAATCCCAATCCCCCATCCGAAGAGCAGTCCGTATTTCATGTACACAGTATGCGTGATAACCGCGCAATGCGGGTGATCGTATGTGGATATGATTCCTCCGCGAGGAGCCCGAAGGGGCCGAGTGTCTGCCGAAAGCAGATACGAGGAGAATCACACACGAACGAGTACGCGCGGGCGAAAAGTGCAAACAGCCCCGACTTAGTCGGGGCTGTTTTAGAGAGCGCGGAGAACTACCAGTTTCTTCCACCTCCTCCACCTCCACTGCCTCCTCGTCCACCTCCGTATCCGCCGCCGCGGTCGTTGCCGCCGCCGCTACGGAAGTCGCGTCGCGGGCGTTCCTCCATCGGGCGCGCCTCGTTCACCGTGAGCGTGCGTCCGCCGAAGTCCTTCCCATTCCACAACTCGATCGCCTTTTGGGCGTCCTCATCGGCAGACATCTCGACGAAGCCGAAACCTTTCGAGCGGCCGCTCATCTTGTCCATGATGATGACGGCAGACTCGACGTTTCCCGCTTGTCCGAAAGCTTCCTTGAGCTCAGTATCGGTCGTGCTGTAGGGCAGCCCGCCGACGTATAGCTTCTTAGCCATGACTCTGTATATGTGTTTTCCTTTAAAAAATGTAAACCAACCTTTCCCCTGCTCTACGCAACGGAAACCTTACATCGCGGGCATCATACCCTTTCGGGCAGGGATTAGTCAATACAGCCCTGTGGAGTACGTGTTTTCAGCGGAAATGGCCAGTGTATACTGTCGACACTCACCATACCTTATGACGGAAAAGAACGGATCGGTCTTCGCAAGCCTCGCGCTTGAATTCGTGCGCGTGACCGAGGCCGCCGCTATCGCCTCGGAGAAGGCGCAAAGGATGAGTCCCACGAACTCTACATCGGCGAGGAGCTGGGACGCGGGTCAGGTCCTCTCTTCGACATCGCGGTCGATCCGCTCGAATGCACAGACTCCGTCGCCTGCGGACGATCCAATGCGCTTG
>ORMF011443891.1_pt1 | contig 28712 bp, 22 predicted proteins | sample 1779871 | NCBI WGS metagenome assembly ORMF01 (sample SAMEA104232316, study PRJEB22302) | groundwater metagenome | biome: forest; feature: aquifer; material: groundwater | place: USA | collected 2011-08-07 | depth 5.4 m | reverse complement strand
GCAGGTCGCCCCGCACTGCGCAAGATTTCGCTTCCCGGGGGCGGACTCCTCCCGGGGTAGGACTTGCTTGATTCGTTGATGTCTCTTCCTCAAGCTCACCTACTTCCTCCTGCCGGTTTGTGCCGGCGCTCCTCCCACTCTCCCCGCCTCCCTGTTCAATCCTCCGGGGTGCTCGCAGCGCGTTTCGCGCGCCGTGATTGCGCTACGTCACGCGCATCTCGGCGAGCGTGCTCGCGACGCGAAGTGTGGGTTCCGTCCGCTCTTGGATCTCGCGCGCGGAATGTCCCGGTGCGACTTCGAGCAACACGAGGCCTTCGGCGGTGACGTCGATCACGGCAAGGTCGGTAATGATCCGGTGCACGACGGAGCGACCCGTGAGCGGTAGCGAGCACTCGTGGACGATCTTGGGCGTCCCGTCTTTCGCCGCGTGCTCCATCATCACGATGACCTTGCGCGCGCCGTGAACCAGGTCCATCGCCCCGCCCATTCCCTTCACCATTTTTCCCGGAATCATCCAGTTTGCGAGATCACCCTTCACGCTGACCTGCATCGCGCCGAGGATGGCGAGATCGATGTGGCCCCCGCGGATCATGCCGAACGAGTCCGCCGACGAGAAGTAGCTCGCGCCCGGATTGACCGTGATCGTCTCTTTGCCAGCGTTGATCACATCGGGGTCTTCGCGGCCAGCGATCGGATACGGTCCAACGCCGAGGACGCCGTTCTCGCTCTGCAGCACGACTTCCACACCCGGCGCGACGTAGTTGGGAACGAGTGTCGGCATCCCGATGCCGAGGTTCACGTAGAAGCCGTCGCTCAACTCCTGCGCGACGCGCATGGCGATCTGTTCTCGCGTCAACATCGACTAGGCAGCCTTTCGCACGGTGCGGCGCTCGATGCGCTTCTGGTAATTCGTCCCGCGGAAAATCCGCTGCACGAAGATCCCCTGGGTGTGAACCTGGTCGGGATCCAGTTGCCCCGGCTCCACGAGTTCTTCCACTTCGGCGATGGTGACGCGCGCCGCGCTCGCACACAACGGATTGAAATTCCGCGCGCTGGCTTTGTAGACGAGGTTGCCGTGCGTGTCGCCCTTCCATGCCTTCACGATCGCGAAGTCCCCCGTGATCGCTTCTTCCAGCACATAGTCGCGCTCGCCGAAGCGCCGGGTTTCCTTCTTCTCGCTGGCCTTCTGAATCGTCCCGTCGGCGTTGTAGATCATCGGCAAGCCGCCCTCGGCGATCTGCGTCCCGACGCCCGCGGGCGTGTAGAAGGCCGGAATTCCCGCGCCGCCCGCACGCAGACGCTCGGCGAGCGTCCCTTGCGGAACCAACTCGACCTCGAGCTCACCGGTCAGGAACTGCCGTTCGAATTCCTTGTTCTCGCCGACGTAGCTCGACGTCATCTTTCGTATCTGCTTCGGCGCCAGCAATACGCCCAGACCCCAGTCGTCGACGCCGCAGTTGTTGCACACGAACCACAGATTCTTGATCCCGCGCGCGCGGATCGCGGTGATGGAGTTTTCGGGAATCCCGCAAAGCCCGAATCCGCCCGCGAGGATCTTCGCACCGTCCGGAATGTCTGCACACGCTTGCGCGGCGTCCGCTACGACCTTGTTCATCGCGTGATCTGCTCCTTGCGGGCGCGTGGGGTGTCCGCGACCGGGGCCGGACGGTACCGTCTCGCTCGGGACTGGCGCAACGGTGTGCGTCGACTATGGTTGGCGCGGCTCCCATGCGGCTGGCGCACTTCTCGGATCCCCACATCCTCGACCTGACGGGCGTCGGGCCCAGTCGGCTGCTGTTGAACAAGCGGGTGACGGGGGCCGTGAATCTCTTTGTTCTGCGCAAGAGCAAACACCGTCCGTTCGTCGTCGAGTCGATGATGGACGACATTCGGGCGCAACGCGTGGACCACGTTGCGATCACCGGCGACCTGACAAACCTCGCGCTCGAGCCCGAGTTCGCGCGCGCAAAGGAAGTGTTCGCCCGCATGGGCCTTCCGGCCGATCGCGTGAGCGTCGTTCCCGGCAATCACGATCTGTACACGGGCGGCGCGCGTCGTACGCAGCGGTTCGCGAGCTTCTTCCGCGAGCACATCACGTCGGACCTTCCGATCGACACGGAGGATTCGCATCCGTCGGGGCCGTTCCCGTACGTTCGCCTCCGCGGACCGGTCGCCATCATCGGACTGTCGACCGCGGTCCCCCGGCTCCCGCTCGTCTCGTCGGGCTACGCAGGTCGCCGGCAACTCGAGCTGCTCGCGGAGATTCTCGATCACGCAGAAGTGAAGTCACGCACGCCGGTGCTTCTGATGCACCATCCGCTCGTCAACCCCGGTCACGTGCTCACGCTGCTTCGCGGGTTTCTCGAGGCGTCGAAGGTCCGCGCTCTGCTCGAACGTTGCGCACACTCGCTCGTCCTGCACGGGCACCTGCACGAACGCGTTCGACACGAGTTTCACCACGCCCCGAGCAACAGCCGACTGCATCACATGGGCGCGACGAGCGCGTCCCTCATGCACCACGATCGCGACCGCGGTTCTGGCTACAACGTCTACGACATCGGCCCGCGCGGGCTCGAACGGGCCCACGCACGTGTGTACGACCCCGTCGGCGCGGCGTGGATCGAGCGGGAACTCTAGACCCTAGAACCGAAACGCGCTGTCGCTCCGTCGGGCCGCTTCGACGTTCACCGGTGGGCGTCGGCGCGCGAGCGGCAGAATCGTTGCGAACGGCGCGTCGAACGCCACCTGCTCGTTGGCGGCGGCGGCCTTCTGCTCGTCGATCAGCGACCAGTCGACCAGAATCTCCCGGACGCCACTGACCTCGTCCGTGCGACGCGGTTCGGTGGAATTGGCAGCCGTTGCGTCCCGATCGATTCCGCGAGCGTTGGTGCCTGGCATGTTCGGTCCCCCGTCCTTTGCGAGCATTCTGCGGGAGCGACTGAGCAACGACCGTGCCGAAGCCGGGCGTTCCACCGGGCAGCACGATTCCGTGCACAACGGACTTCGGCCCTCGAAACCAGGAACAAGCGCGACCGGCAACGTCAGGAAATGCACCCGGCGCCCGCCGTGCGTGACACGAATGTCGCGCCAGCCCTCGACTTCGCGGCGCGGCCGGGAAAGACGAACGGCGGAAGTTCTTCGGCCGCGCCCATGTCCTCGGCGGCAAAATGCGCTGCGGTTGACGCCGCGCGCGTGCACGCGTGATGCTCGTCGACATGCGCGCTCGCGTTCGTCCGTCGTGCCTCGTCGCAGTTGCACTGGTCGCCGCGTGCACGTCCAATCCACCTCCCGACGTCGCGGACGCGATGCTCGACGGCGTCGTTTCGGACGTCGCCTCGGACGCGTTCGACGCGGTCGCTCCGGGTGACGTTGCCGACGTTCCAGCCGACGTCGCCGATGCGGCCGACATCGCACTCGACGGGTGCGTGACGTGCACTCTGCCGGACGCCACGGCGACTTGCGTCGCGGGGCGCTGCGTCGTCGCGATGTGCATGGCCGGTTTCGACGATTGCGACAGCGTGGACGCGAACGGGTGCGAAGCCAACCTCCAGACCGACGCAATCAATTGTGGCGTGTGCGGGACGCGATGCTCCTCGGGCCTCGCGTGTGTCGCCGGTGCGTGCGGGACGATCGTGCAGATTCGTGCAGACGGCGACCACACGTGCGCGCGAACGAATGCGGGACGCGTGTACTGTTGGGGCGACAACGCGGACGGACAGTGCGGCCCGCCGGCCGTAGGGCACGTCGATCGCGCGCAGGAAGTGACGGGGGTCGGTGTCGCGACGCAGGTCGCAACGGGCGCACGTCACACGTGTGTGCTGCACGCGGATGGCACGGTCGCGTGTTGGGGTGCGAATGCAGACGGGCAACTCGGCGACGGGACGCTGGTCCTGCGCGCCGCACCGGCGAGCGTGGTGGGACTCGGCGGGGGAGGGGCGATGGACGCCGTCGAGATCTCCGCGGGCGACGATCACACGTGCGCCCGGCGTCGCGACGGTTCGGTGATCTGCTGGGGCGCGAACCGAAACGGTCAGTTGGGCGACGGTTCGACAACGGCGCACGCGAGCGCGGCGAGCAGCCTCGCGGTGACCGGTCTGAGTGACGCGGTGCAGATCTCGTGCGGGGCAGGATTCACATGCGCACGGCGTGCGTCGGGCGTCGTCTCGTGTTGGGGCAACGGCACCGACGGGCATCTCGGCGACGGCGCGATGGTCGATCGAATGGCGCCGACCGCGGTGATGAACATCGTGGACGCGGCGGAGGTGACGGCACGGGGAACCCACGCGTGTGCGCGGCGCACGGCGGGCGGTGTGTTCTGCTGGGGTCGCGGCACGCTCGGCGAACTCGGCGACGGTCGCTCGATGACGAGTGCGGTGCCCGTACAAGTCACGGGTCTGCCCGCGGATACGACCGAAGTCAGCGTGAACGGCACGCACTCGTGCGCGCGGGCGCGGACGGGCGCAGTGTATTGCTGGGGCAACAATGCGTCCGGCGAGTGCGGCCGACCGACGGCGCTCGCGACGTTGCCCGCCGCGGCCTCCGCGATCGGCGTGTCCCACGCACTCGAGATCACGCTGGGCGCGTCGCACTCGTGCGCACGTACGCGCGAGGGTGCGGTCGTCTGCTGGGGATCGAACCGCCTCGGCTCGCTCGGCGACGGCACGGTCGTCTCGCGCGAGAGGGCGGCCGCGGTGATGGGACTGCCGTGAAATGCCCCCCTTCGACGACGCCCGCGACCTGTGATATCCGCGACACGTCATGAGAGCGAATCGGGGGAACTCGGTCGGCGTGCCGTACACGACGCTCGCAATCGCCGCCGCAACGCTGCTGGCTTCGTGTGCGATGGAGCGTGTCGGGTTCGACATCGTCACGCCCGATGCAGTGACTGGCGTGGACGCGCCGCGGGACGTCGGGCCCGACGTCGCGTGCGCCGCGCCGCAGCGCGCGTGCGGCGGCGTGTGCGTCGACACACAGACCAGTCGGGTGCACTGCGGCATGTGCGACCGTGCGTGTGGCACCGACTCGCAGTGCGTTGCGGGAATGTGCAGCCTGCCGTGTCCCGCGCCGAACACGGTGTGCGGCACGACGTGCGTCAACACGATGAACAACGCCGCCAACTGCGGTCGGTGTGGCACGCGCTGTCCCGCGCAGGAGCTGTGTCGCAACGGCCTGTGCCTTGGCGGAAGTTGTCCGTTGCCTCGCGCCGTGTGCAACGACGAGTGCATCGACGTGAGCAGCGATTCGATGAACTGCGGCGCCTGCGGGCGAATGTGCATGGTCGCGGAAATCTGCGCGGCCGGTGTGTGCACGACTCCGCGCCGCGAGACCGGTCAGACTTGCACCAGCGACGCGATCTGCGGCGGGCGCGGCTCCGCGTGTCTCGTGGCGGGCTCGGGTTTCAGCGGCGGGTACTGCATCTACGGATGCACGACGGACGCGGAGTGCCCGATGCCGGGGGTGTGCATTACGCGCGCGACGTCGCCGTACTGCCTGCGGAGCTGTCGCACGAACACCGATTGCCGTACGGGATACATCTGCGCGAACGCCGGCGCGTCGATGAACGTTTGCTATCCGCGGTGCAGTGTCAACCCGACGGCACTGTGCGGCCCGTACCGATGCAACGCTGCGACGGACTACTGCGACAACATCATGTGCGTCGCCGACTCCCAATGCACGACGGGGAGCCGGTGCAACGTCGCGACGCGCGAGTGTTGGTGTACCGCCGCAACGAACTGTGGAATGGGTTTCGCCTGCATCGTGTCGACGGGGCGTTGCGGTTGTGCGACGGACGCCGTGTGCGCGTCGGATCGGCGCTGCAACGCCACGACGGGGCGCTGCGGGTAGGAGCGCGCGCCGCTCCCGCTGAAGTCACGGCAGAGGCGTCCAGCGAATTCCAACTGCGGTACTGATCGTGCCGCTGTGCACGGCCGTGCGCAGCCCCGTGGCGTTCTGGAGTCCGACGGCGGGACGCCCCGCGTCGACGCCCGTGAGAGTTTGGTAGACGAAATCCACCGCGTGGGTTCCCTCATGGAGAACCAATTCGAACGTCAGGTGCGTCGTTGCATCCGGGCGTCGGTACGCATCGAGCCACTCGACCACGAACTGGCGATTGGGAGTCGTGCCAAACGTCCGCGTGCAGAGGTCGGAACTCGGCGAGGCACGCACGACGAGGTCGTCCAAATACGGTGCGACGACCGCACTCTCGTCGCGCAACGGAATGGCCCCGGCGAAGACATCGGCAGGCGGAGTCGTTCCGAAGACCGCGTAGCCGTTCGACGATGGCCAGATCTGTCCCTGTGCGACGCGGAAGAATTCGAAGGAGAACGGGATCGCCACCGCGCCCGTCGCGTGCACGTCGTCACGGCTCGTCCCCTCGAGCATCACGCGCATTCCACCCGTTCCGCACGCATCCAGGAACGTCGGCGTTGGCAGTGCTGCTTCGACGTACCCAACGGTCGCACACGTGGAACTTGCGCCGGTCGTCACGCAGCTCGTTGGGGACACGCACGCGTTCATCGTCACGGTGGGATCGCAGGGTTCGCCGGGGCCGACGCTCGTGCGGCAACGCGCACCGATGTTTTCGGGCAGTTCGCTGCACGTGAGTCCCGTGTCACACGCGCTTGCACTCACGCGGCAGCGGCCGCCACTGAATCCGTCGGGGACACAGACGTTCGTGGCGCCGCTCACGACGCAGTTCGAACCGATCGCGCAAATGTTCGTTGTTCCCGTCGGATCACACGTCGCACCGTTCGGAACCGTCGGGCGGCAAACCCGCGCGCGCGTGCAACCGAGGTCCATGTCGCAGGCGGGGGCCGTCGCTCGGCACGTACCTCCGTTCGCGCCGTCTGCGACGCACGTGAACCGAACGTCATTCGTCGCACAGCTCGATCCACTGGCGCAGACGTTGGTCACACGCATCGGGTCGCACGCGTCGCCCGGGCCGACCGCTGGCCGACACACGAGCGCGGACGAGCAACCCAGTCCGGCGTCGCAACCCAACGGTCCGCGTCGGCAGGCGCCACCGCCCGCACCGTCGGCAACGCACGTCGACGTCGCTCCGTTCGTCACGCACATCGAGCCGCGGGCACAGACGCTGATCCCGGGATCGCATGCCCCGTCGACCGGCACATTGATTTCATCCACCGTGAGTTCGAACTCGCCGGTGTCCACGAACCCAGCGCTCGCGGGCGTGTACCCGGCTACGACGATCACGACCGTCGCGCCGGCCCACGCTGCCGAAGTCGTGACGAGCGTCGACGCTCGCGACCGTGACCCGATGTCACGCGGCCAAACGTCGTCGTTGCAGCCAGCGGGCGCCCATCGATTGCATTCGGTCGGCGGAGTCGGGAACGGCGGCTCGGGGTCCGACATCGCAAACACGATCGTGTTGAAGTTGGCTGCGGTCCCCGGGTTGTTCGTGCTGACGCGCAAGCGAGTGTATAGGCGAGCGACATAGCTGAACGCCACCTCGTGCGCCGGGTGGCTGCACGTGAAAAACGGGTTGAACGCCGATTGCGCCGGCGTCCGCGCGTTGGAGCCGAGGTAACGGATCCTCCGCGCGCCGACCCTGGTGCCAGCCGAGTTCAAGTTGATCAGGCGTTCCGTCGAGCACGGGTGCCCGGTCAACGTCACGTCCGACGGCGGGACGTCTCCAAACGCCGCGTCCGCGATCCCAGTGTCCAGAGACTCCGCGTCCGGCAGCGCGGCGCCTGCATCCGTGTCCTCTGCGTCGCGGACGACCCGCGCGTCTACGGTTGCCGTGTCGCGGTCATTGGTGATCGATGGCGCGCACGACCACGCGCCGAGGAGCGCGCACAGCACCCAACACCGCCGCCGCGGTTGGATCTTCGCGCTCAACGGCGAATGCACCGGATCTCCGCACTTGTTCCGTCGCTGGACATCGACACCAGTCCGTACGAACCGGCATGCCCCCTGGCGCGGCACATGGTCTGGCTGACAAAGCGACAGTCGGGTCCCCAACGCTCGAGAATGCCATCGCACGTCCGCGCCCAGGATCTCCACGCGACCAGAGGAATCCGCTCGATCGCGCCGCCGGCGGGCGGCACGCACGTCACGCCAAGCGCATCGCCGGTGATTGCGATCGGTCCAAAACCACCGAAATCACCCCGGGACACGCAGTAGGCGTCGATCGCCCGCGCACAATGCTCTCCGTCACTGTCTGCGACGCCGTCGCACGATGAATCCCAACGTCGAAGAGAGCGGTACGTCGTCTCGTAGATGTTTCCCGAAAAGCACGTTGCATCCAGCGCCGCGCCGGACGTCTCAGAACCCGAACCGGCGTTGGTACACCCTTGCGCGACGCACATCCGATGAACGGCTGCGTTGCAGCTCGATCCGAATCGCTCGTCGCTGCCGTTGCACCGAGGCTCGAATGCGCTCAACGACGCGTAACTCGCCGTGGAGGAATACGTGGACGGACAACGACACGCGCCGGCGCTGCACCATCGAGGCGTGAGGCACTCGACACCACACGCGCCACAGTTTCTCCAGTCGCCTGCGAGATCAATGCACACGGTCCCACACAAGGTCTGCAGGGGAGACGTTCCGCAGACTGGAATCGCCCCGGCGACACGGTCGGTTTCGCGATAGACGCTCGGTGCGATGTCACAGAGCGCCCTCGCTCGATCGGCGGCGACCCCGAGCGGCGGCGGATCGGGAACGCGCGGGACGTGCCCGGTGATGCTCTGGAACATCACGCACGCAGTCAGCAGCGTTCCCTCGGGACTCGGGTGGCTGCCGTCCGGGTCGTAGAGATTGATCGCCGGCAGATCGCGCAACGAGCGTTGCCACGCGATCCCGGCGCGAGCGACGATCCCGCCGTTGGCGTTCGCGAGCGCCTGATACGCACCGTCCAGGCGGCTCGTCATGATGTCGGGCGTGGTTGCGCCGTAGTTGACTTCGAACGCGCCACGATAGAACGGTTCGCCCGCGCGTCGCGCCCAGGTCTCGTACCAGACCGTGCGTGCCCCGGCGTCTCGAACTGCGTTCGCAAGCGGAACCGCGTACGTCGTAAACGATCGGTTCTCGGTGACCGGCTCGAGGCTCTGACCTTGGATCACCACGATGTTCCAGGGTCTCGACGCGATTCGGGCTCGCGCGCCCGTGTGATCCAGATGATCCCAAAGGCGCGCACCGGGTTCGACCACCGAGTCGACTTCGATCGCGAAACCGGGCGTCGCGGCGCCGAGGGCGCGAATCGTCCCCGGCAGGTCGTTCACATACGTGTAGCTGTTGCCGATGAACAGAACTCGAAGCGGACCCATCGTGTCTGCGGCATCGGTGCCAACGGAAGCGTCCAACGGGGAATCAACCGACGCATCGAGCGCAGCTTCGTCCGCCCGATCGGGCACGTCGGGTGGCCCGAACGCGTCGATTGCGTCCGACGGCACGGAAACGTCCTGGCCCATCGGCGGGCCGCTGCACGCGACGACCGCGAACGGAAGCGCTGCGCAGACGATCCATCGTCGGAGCGCGACCGATCGAGGGCGCTGCAGAGGATTCAATCGCATCGCGGAAATGGACTCGGCACGGGCGCCTCGCAGATCAAGCATGACACGCAAGTGGAGCGAGCGACGGTGGGATTCGCGCGACGGGCCAACGCGACGTCGCCGCGCCTCCGTCGCCGCGTCAGCGTTCTACAGGCGCGCGCGGCGGAGAGCCCGCAGAGCGACGAGAACGAGCGTCAGCGCCGCGAGTCCGTGCACGCTGGACGCGACCCGTCCGGTCGTCGAACACGCGCAGCCGCGAGCATTCGGCCGCAGGTCGCACTCTCCTGTCGTGCACGTCGAGCCGTCGGCACCCGCGGCATCGACGGTCGCTGCGGCGTCGGCGACCGGCACGCCGTCGTCGCTCGTGGAGCCAGCATCGTTGGCGCCGCCCGCGTCCGTCGGCGGCGGACCGCCAAGCGCGCCGTCGAGCAGCGCGAGGTACCGGTCGACGCGCGTCGCGTAGCTCGTCGACACGCGACACCCCGCGGGCCCGATGCTCGTCACGCCGATCAATCGCCCGGTTGCGCGGTCGAGCACAGGTCCGCCGCTGTCGCCGGTGCACGTCCACGTCGCGCCGGTCGTAGAAAAGACGTTTGGCTCGACGACGCTCACGGTTGCGAGGCCCCGGTGTTTCGTGCCGAGATCTGTAGGGTCGGCCGCTCCGGGAATCGTGTACCCGTATCCGATCAGCTCGACCACGTTGCCCATGGTCGGTGGCGTTCGGGAGATCGGAACCGCCGGAACCGTGAGGTCCTCTTGCACGATCAGCACGGCGATGTCGTCGCCATTGCGTCCGGACCCGTCGACGTAGGGCCCCGGCGTGGATCGGACTTCTGTGACCGCGATCGTGCGCTCGGCCGCCGCGAAGCTCGGACCCGTGCGGACGGTCAGTTCGGTGATCGGAACGGACGCCCACAGGGTCGTCCCGACGTCCCGATAGACACAGTGCTTGGCGGTGACGACGACACGGGCGCCGACGACCGTGCCGGTACACAGGCGCACACGGGTCGAACCGGCGGCCTGTTGAACGACCATCACGACCGACGGCGCTCCGGGCTCGAGCGTGCCGTGGATGACCCGCTGCGCGATGCTCGACGAGCCATCGGTGAACGCGCAACCGCCGAGTGCGATCACGTGGAGCGCGAAGACGGCTGCGATCACGCGAGACGATCGACGCGCGGCGCAGTGGTTCCAACGCGGATTGGCGCGCATCGTGGGATCGAACGCTACCACGACGCGGCGTACGTCGCGCGGGTCCGACGCGACGCCGTCAGGGGCACGCCGTCAAGCAACGCCACGCGGTGGACATGCACGTACACGACTCGGGGGCGAGCACATAGGCAGCGGCGGGGCCATTTCGGCGAGACCGTGCGTCGACGATCGCTTCGCGTAAGAGTCCTTCGAAGAACTTCGAACACGCACAGACATCTCGATCACGCTACCACGACGTGCGGTGTGGGAATATGGCTCGGGCACGCGATACGAAGGCGGACTGATGCAAATGCGAGCCGCGGGCGCGCACGCCACCATCAGCAGCCGTCCCCGCCGCACACCGGCGTCGGTGGCGGAAGCGCCGTGCCCTCGGGCAATTCCGCATCGTACCGGACACCCGCGGCGTTCTGCTGGCCGTCGATGTCGTCCAGCACGACGGCGTCCCGCATCGACGACCGACTCACAGCGCCCTCCGCATCGAGCTGTCTTGCGATGCGTGCGTGACGCAGCGTGAATGTCGCGCCCGACGCGAAGAACCCGAAACCTCCGTCGAGCAACACCGCGCGCTCGACCGTCGCGCGGCAGCCACTGCCGACGTGCAGGCCGTACGACACCGTCGCCCCTGCGGGACGGTACGGCATCTGCGATGTGTCCAGTCGAAGTGAGCTCGAGCGCACGCCGGCGACGAAAAGGTCGTGCACGTCCGCGTGCGACGCCGCGCGCGTCGCGTTGACTGCGGCGTCGCTCTGCGCGACGACGGCAAGCCCGGCAGCAGCGACCCGCGCCACGCCCACGCGATCGAGCGTGCCGGCTGAGCCTACCGCGAGAAGCACACCGCTGCCGAATCCCGCTCCACTCGGCACGACGTCGGTGATCAACACGTCCCGAAGCTCCACGTGCGTGCCCTGCTCGCGAGCGGCGACGCCGGACTCGTTCGCGTTCGAGATCCACGCACGCGTCAGTTCGAGCCGAGCGCCGTTTGCAGCATACGCGCCAATGCCGCTCTCATCGCGAAACGTGCGTGTCGACGCGATGGACAGGTCGTCCGCCGTCACGCGGGTACTCGCCTCGTCAACGACGAGTCCGTAGTCCGTGTTGTCTCGGATGAGCACACGGAGCAGATCGGCCTGCGCGCCCTGCCGGAACGACATTCCGCGGCCGGAACCGACGCCGGGCGGCGGCCGCGTGCCCTGGACGACCGTGTCTCGCAGCGAGAGGGTCACGCCAGCGCCGCCACCGAAGACGCCGACATCGAGGTTGTCCACCACCGTGATCCGCTCGGCTTCCAAACGCCCGACGAGCGACACGTCGATGCCGCGTCCGGCGCGGCCGTCGAGCCGCGCGCGCGTATCGCGGATGAGCGCGTCGCGAAGGACGACCGCAGCGCCGGTGCCGCTCACTACAATGCCTGCTTGGGTGTTGCCGGCAAACAGTACACGCTCGGCGACAACGTTGCCCCCCTGCGGAACGGAGAGCCCGAAGCCAAACAGTCCGTCGCCATTCGCGTTCGTGTTCCGCACGATCACGTCCGAGACTTGCGCCGTCGCGTTGGTCACGGCGACGCCGGCCGCGTGATTGCCGTCGAGGACAGACGAGGCGAGCGTCAGCTCCGCCATTCCCTGCACTTGGATCCCGACTCCGGAGAAGGTCCGTATCGTCGGCGCGGTCCGGCGCACCCAAGCTTCGCGGATGACGAGCGAGGTGCCGCTTCCGTCGGCGAACGCTCCAAACTCCGTGTTCTCGGACACGAGGGTGCGACTGGCCGTCAGCCGCGCGCCGCCGAGGGCGTACAACCCGCTCGTGACGATGGACGTGCCGGCGGCTGTGTGCTCGACGCGACTGTCGTCGACCGTGACCTCGGAACCTGCGCCCTGCGACGACACTCCGAACAGCCGGTTGTTCGTCACGATCGTCGCGCGAACTGTGGCACGGCCGGCTGCGTTGACGTCGATCCCGAGACCGAGTCCACCGTCCGGCTGACCTCGCGTGTCGCGCACCATCGAATTCTGCAGCTCGACCGACGCACCGCGCCGGACCACGACGCCGGCGGCCGCGTTCCCGTCCACGAGCGTCCGCACCGCCCGCAGCGTCGAGCCGTTGTCCGCCACGATGCCGACGCCGGTGGTTCCGTCGCGCCGCGCCTGCGTCGCACGGACGACGACATCCGTCGCCGTGCACATCGAGCCTGCGGCGGTGACTGCGAGTCCGTAGTCCCGGTTGTTGTCGATCACGCAGCCGTCCACTCGCGCCACTGCGCCGACCTGCACGACGAGGCCACGCCCCGCGACGTCGTTGCCCGCGGCCGTATCCCGAATGACGCTCGTCGAGAGAGCGAGCGACGTGGTCGTGCCGGTGACGACCACACCAACGCCACGGTTCGCCACGAGCACGCTCCGCGAGACGTCGACTCGCGCGCCGGGAAGCACGGCCATTCCCCAGCCGAGGTTGCCCGCAGCGTTGGTCGCACCGTTGCGAACGACGAGGTCGGATCCCGCGAGCCGAGTTCCGGCACCGGCCGCGAGAAGGCTCGTGCCGCGAGCGCCATCGACCACCACGGATTCGACGCGCACGTCGGCGGCCCCGTCCGCGTGAACGCCATTGTCGCCGCCGGCGATCGACACGCCGCGCAACTCGGCGCGAACGCCCGCCACGCGAAGTCCCGCGCCTGTGACCGGCTCGATGCGAACGCTCGCCGCGCAAACGCCGATCACGTGTGTGTCCATCGCGGGCGCGACCGATTCGCGATACGTGCCTGCGGCGACGAGCACCCAGCCGCCGGCGCCCGCCGCCCCGATACCAGCGGCGATCGACGCGAGCGGCCGGGCGATCGACCCGTCCGCTCCGACGGGATCCGCGCCTGCGCGAACGTGCACGACCGTCGCTCCAACCGCAGCGGGTCCCGGATCTGCGTACTCGCTGGCCGGGCAGTCGACCATCGCGGTGCGCGTGCAGCCACCGCCAGGGAGCGCAGCCGCCGGGGAACCGCAGTTCGTTTCGAACATCGGGTCGCACGTGCCGTCCGCTCCGCGACGCCAGCCCGGCAGGCACGAAGAGATGCCAGCCTCGGGGGACCACGCGTCGTCTCGTGCAGCAGGTCCCGCGTCGGGCGACCAGTCGGCCGCCGGCGGCCCGCCGGGCTCGCCCGGTTCGCGCCATGCGCCGCCAGGCGCTCCGTCCGGCCGGAAGTAGAACGGAGTCACCGTCGCGCCATCGGGGAGAACCACACTTCGACGCACAGAAATGTCGCGGCCGTCACACGCTCCAGGCGCCGCACCGCCGCCCGGCACGCACAGGAGAACGGCCGGACCGCAACCGCCGAGCGCGTGGAACACCCACTCGGCAGGGCACGACCAACCGTCCGCGGCATCGGTCCGTCCGCCCGGGCCGCACGCGCCAGCCAGCAGCGCAGCCACGACGGCGAGAACGCCCACGACGCGCATCATGCGAGACTACGCCCCGGAGTCTGCGTTCGCCAGAGCGTCGCGTGGTGCCACGCCGCTCGACAAGAGCAGGCCGCAACGCGTCGCGCCTCTCACGTGGACCGACGACTCGGGCCCGCACGAGTTGCGCATCGAGAAAGCCATCTCGCTCGGCTCATCGCCGCGCGCGCCGCCGATCGCGAGGTTGTCGCCCGCGTCCGCGCGCGTCCACGCCAACTGAGCCGGAACGCATCCCCCGTCCGCGGCGAGCTTGCGTTCTCCCATGTTCGCGTCGATGGCCCGATGCTACGATGCCGAACTGGTTGGCACGTGCCCGAGCGCGAAGGAACCGATCACACACGAGGTCGCGAACGCGGGTCGTCCTTCGCGAGGCGCATGGCGATCGCACTCGCGTGTGCGCTCTTCAGTTGCACGATTGCCGGGTGCATCGGTGTCCCCGGGACCGCGGCGTGTCAGGCCACGAGTTGCACGAGCTGCGCGGCCATGAGTGCGTGCGGATGGTGCAGTTCGACCGGCCGTTGCCTTGCGGGGGTCGCGACGGGGCCGACGGACGGCGTCTGCACGGGAACATGGGTTTGGCTGTCGTCCGCCTGCGGTGCAGCCGACGCGGGCGCCGACGCGATCGCGGACAGCGGGGCCGTGGACACGTTGGCGTCTCAAGACGCCGCGCCGGACGTAACGCGCATCGACGCCGTCGCGCGCGACGTTCCCGCGAGTCGTGATGTCCTCACGGGAGCCGATGTCGTGGCACCCGGCAGTGACGTCGTGCCGGTCGGACCTTGCACCGGTCTGCGCGTCGGCACGGTGTGCGCGCGCGACGACCAGTGCTGCTCGGGAGTTTGCATCGCGTGGTGCCACTGCCTCGATCCCGGCGCACCTTGTCGGTGGGGGGACACGTGTTGTTCGGGAGTCTGTCGCGACGGCCGGTGCGCCTGCCAGCCACTCGGGGCGACTTGCGTCGGGAGCAGCGGTTGCTGCACGGGATGGTGCGATGGCGGGCTGTGTGTGTGCGCTGCATCTGGCACTCGCTGCGCGAGCTTCCGCGAGTGCTGCAGCAACGTCTGCCTTCCGGGCGGCTTGTGCGCGTAGGCGTGCGCGCCCTCACGCCCGGTACACGCGCACGGCACTCACTTGCTCGTCGGTCTCCGCACGCGCGTTCCATGCTGCGGCACAACGCTCCGCTTGCTGCCGCGATTCGAGCAGTCCGTGCGCGTTCACGGAGGACGCACTCTGCATCGTGTTCGTACCGCCGTCCTCGCACGCCCCCGCGCGCACGCACGACCACCAGGGCTCCATCAATTCGCACACGTCGTAGCCGAGCAACTCGAGTTCGGCCGCGGGCGCCGCTGTCGCAATGGGCAACGCGCCCGGCCGCTGCGCTCGCTCCTGCGGCACTTCGAACACGATCACTTCGACGTCGCGGGCCCCCGCGCGCTCGGCCTGCAAGCGCATCGTCAGCGCATCGTCGAGGTCTTCGAGCACTCCGTCACCACTCGCCAGGGCCTCGCGGTAACGCGCGTACAACCGTGCGACGCGAGCATCGGGCGCGGGAGCACCGTCGAGTGGCGTGCGGTGCAGTCCGCGGTACGGCACCGCCGGGTTCCAGCGCAGGAGCAGCGCGCCGCGATCGATCATCGGCCGCTACGCACCGAGCGGGTCGCGTCGAACGATGGTCTGTTCACGGTCCGGACCGATCGAGACGATCGCGATCGGCACGCCCCCTTCGCGCTCGATCATCGCGAGATAGTCCTGCGCGGTCTGCGGCAACGCATCGAGCGCGCGCGCGCCACCGATGTCGCCGCTCCAACCGGGAAAGTCTTTGTACACGGGCGTCGCGCGATCGAGATCGTCGACGGGAAGATCTCGCGTGTCCGCATCGCCCACGCGATAGGACATGCACACCGGGATGTGCTCGTAGCCGGCGAGAATGTCGAGCTTCGTCACGACCAGCGCCGTCAGCCCGTTGACACGTGCGGCGTATCGCAGCGCGGGCAGATCGAGCCAACCCACTCGCCGCGGGCGACCGGTGACCGCGCCGTATTCCTCGCCGGCCTCGCGAAGTGCGTCGCTCGCTGCACCCGACAATTCCGTGGGGAATGGCCCGTTGCCGACGCGCGTGCAGTACGCCTTGGTGATTCCGACGACGCCCGAGATCAACGTCGGACCGATGCCCACGCCCGTGCACGCGCCGCCGGCCACCGTGTTCGACGACGTCACGAATGGATACGTGCCGTGGTCCAGATCGAGCAGTGTGCCTTGCGCACCCTCGAACACCACACGCTTGCCCGCGATGACGGCGTCGTGCGTGACCTTGGACGCGTCGCCGAGCAACGGAGCGAGCCTCGCGGCGAGCGGCTCGCGCCACCCGAGCGCGTCTTCCAGGGACGGCCCCCGCGGCCCCCCCGTTTTCGCGCGCATCAGCCACGCGTCGACCAACGGCGCGAGCGCCGCACGCGCGCGCTCCGGCGTCGCGATGTCTCGCATGCGAACACCGAGACGTGCGGCTTTGTCGCTGTACGTCGGACCGATTCCACGCCCCGTCGTGCCGATCGATCGAGGCCCGGCGTTCGCGGCACGATCGATCTCCCCTTGAAACGGCAGCGTGACGTGTGCGCGACCCGAGATCACGAGCCGGTGCGCGACTTCCATTCCGCGCGCGAGAAGTCCGTCGATCTCTTCGACGAGAACTTTCGGGTCGATGACCATGCCCGCGCCCAATACGCACGTTGCGTTCGGGTGGAACACGCCCGACGGAAGTAGACGCGTGATCACCTTCTGTCCCGCGACACGAAGCGTATGCCCAGCGTTCGCGCCGCCGCCGTAGCGCACGACCATGTCGGCGCGTTCCGCGATCAGATCGACGATCTTCCCTTTTCCTTCGTCGCCCCACTGGGCGCCGACCACGACGACGGCTGGCATGCGCTGGTTCCTATTCGAGTGCGAAATCGGTGAGGACGACGGCGCCCGAGACCGGATCGACACGATGCCAATCGCTCTCGATGCAGACGAACGCGTGATCGTACGCGCCGTCTCGCGCGAATCCAACCACATCGGAAACGCTCGCCGGTGCGTACTCGGCTACCGCAACGCCCCGCGATCGAAGACCCGCCGCCGCGTGCCTGCGAGCGTCGGCCGGTCCCGAGAGCAGCGCGCGCGGTTGGGGGTGTACGTCGCGCATCGCTCCCACCTGGTCGAGCGCGGTCTCCAGGTGTTCCAAGTCGATCCCACAGCCGGTGGCAGGGCGTCGCGTGCCGAATCGCTCGAGCAACTCGTCGTATCGGCCGCCGGACGCGAGCGGCGAGCCGACGCCGTCTCCGAGGATCTGAAACGTCACGCCGGTGTAGTACCCGAATCCGCGGATGCTCGAGACATCGACGAGAAGCCGAGCGCCGAGCCCAAGCGCGTCGAGCCTCTCGGCGACATTCGAGAGCACGGCGATGGGTGCTGCGAGGTCGACACTTCCGATCGACCTTGCCGCGCGGGCGAGGATCTCGGGCGTGCCATGCAGGTCCAGTGCGCGCACGAGGGCATCGGCCGTGTCGCGCCGACCGCCGAGCAATCGCCGAATCGTCGCGGCGTCGCGCGCATCGACCGCGGCACGAACGTGTTCCGCGAGATCGTCGGGCAGACCCGCGAGGAGGGCGCGGCCAATCCCCGCGTGCCCGAGCTCGATGCGAAAATCGGTCAACCCCGATGCCGCGATCGCCCCGGCCGCCGCACGGATCACTTCGACGTCGGCGTCGGCATCTGCCCACCCGATGCACTCGATCCCCGCTTGCGCGGTTTGTTGTTCGTGCCGCGCACGACCGCGCGGCCGACGCACGACGCTGCCCTCGTACATGAAGCGCAAGGCACCGCGGACGTCGCGGTATCGCGTGGCGACCAGACGCGCGATCTGTGGCGTCATGTCGGGCCGAAGAACGACGAGTTCGCCGCTGGTCGGTTCGAGGAAGCGCACGAGGTCCCCGGCGGCCGTGCCGCCAAGGCCACGGGAAATCACGGCCTCGCGCTCGAACGCGGGCAAGATCACGTGCTCGTACCCGTACGACTCGAAGTGCGCGAGAACCGTGCGAGCGATGTGCCGGCGGCGGTGCGCACGCGGGGGAAGCAGGTCGCGCATGCCACCGGGGAGTGCGAGCGGCGCGGTCTCCATGCGCAGAAGGCCGTCGGCGCGTGGATCGCCACTGGCGCCCGTCGGCGCGATCCCCGTCATCGCAATCCCGGTCATCGCGGCGCGTTGACGGCGTTCTGAATCACGCCGTCGCGGAGGTACGCGATCACTTGTTCGGCGATCTCGACGGCGACTCGTTCTTGCGCCTCGTGCGTGCTTGCGCCCAGGTGCGGTGTCGCGATCACGTTGTCGAAGCGCAGCAGCGGATGCGGCGGATTCTTCGGTGGCTCTTCGACGAACACGTCGAGCGCGACGCCACCGATCTTGCCCGACTCCAGCCCGCGTGCGAGCGCGTCCTCGTCGTAGATCCCGCCACGCGCGCAGTTCACCAGCAACACCCCCTGCTTCATCGTCGCGATCGTCGCGTCGTTGAGCAACCCCGTGGTTTCCTTCGTGAGCGGCGTGTGCACGGTGATCGCGTCCGAGCGCGTGAACAACTCACTCAGCGGAACCAAATGCAGTCCCAGCGCTGCCGCGCGCTCCGGCGTGACGAATGGATCGTGAACGATGACTTCCATCCGAAGCCCACGCGCTCGGTCCGCAACGATCCGACCGATGTTGCCCAAGCCCACCACGCCGAGCGTCTTGCCGGTCAATTCCCGGCCCTCGAACTTGCTCTTTTCCCACTTGCCGGCGCGCATCGATGCCGTCGCCTGCGGAATCTTGCGCGCGAGCGAGAACAACAGCGCCAACGCGTGCTCGGCGGTCGTGATCGAGTTGCCCGTCGGCGTGTTCATCACGATGACGTTCTTGCGCGTCGCCGCGGCGACATCGACGTTGTCCACACCGATGCCCGCCCGCCCCACGACGCGAAGCTTCGTCGCCGCATCGATGACCGTCGCGGTGATCTTCGTTGCGGAACGAACGAGGATCGCATCGTAGTCCGCAACGATCGCGACGAGGTCGGGTTCCTTGAGACCCAACTTCTCGTCGACGTCGAAGTTCGCCTCGCGAAGTTTTCCGAGACCTTGTGCACTCAACTTGTCTGCGACGAGAACCTTCGGCATGGCACGCTCCGATCGGCACCGGCGCTATCACCGACGAACGCAACAGGTCAAGCCGCGCCGCGGGACCCGTGACTGGAACAAGGAACTGGGAACTAGGAACTAGGACCGGAGGACGACGGCTCGGAGTGCCCGCGACCTGGCGGTTCGTTCCGACGCGACGAGAATCGCACCAAGCGGGTCGAGCTAGTCGCGAGGTGATCTGCCGTTGCCGGCTCCTTGTTCCTTGTTCCTTGTTCCTCGTTCCTCGTTCCTCGTTCCTCGTTCCTCGTTCCTCGTTCCTCGTTCCTCGTTCCTCGTTCCTCGTTCCTCGTTTACGTCCGAGTTCCATACGCTTGGGTCGTCGAACCCCGAGGCCAGGTTGCTTCCATCCTCCCCGCCTCCCTGTTCAATCCTCCGACCGATTCCCGCGCTTCACCAGTCGATGACCACCGTCAGCAGGTAGCGGTCGTGCTGGTGCTGCATCGTCGAGAACGGCAGCGGCGTGAGGGCAGTCTTCACGCACGCGGACACGGTGCCAGCGTTTGGAATGTTGCTCGTCGGACTGCCCCATCCGCGCATGAATCGCGTCGAGATTCGGAAGTCGAGAACCAACAACAGCCGGCCGTGCGCGCCGTTCGTGACGCAATGTGCAATGTCGGCTGCATGCGCCTGGATGTGCCGATCGAGGTCGGGAAGCTGATCGCATTGTGCCGCGAGAATCGGCTCGACCGATCCTGCGTTGAAGCAGCGAGAAGTACTCGCCGGCCCGAGCGTGATCCCGCCAGCCTGCACGGGTTCGCGCGTGGGCTGGGCCGTCGGCGGTGTCGCCGCGTCCGCGGGACTCTCGCGGCCGGCGATTGTGCCCGCAGCGCTCGCGTCCGACGGAGAATCGTCGCTCGACGGTGCCGCGCGCGGTTCGTCTGCTTCGGACGGTGGACTCGGCTCGGCGGCGGCGCCGGGCGGTGAATTCGCAGCACTGGTTCTCGGTGGCGCTCGCACGGGCCGTGGGGCCGGGACACTCGGGTCGTTGCCCGGCACGTCGCGCGAATGCGGGCGAAGGAGTGCCATGCCGCCTCCGAACACGATCAGGAAGCCGAACACAAGCGCGACGAGCGCGACGATCGCGACCGCGCGTGGACCGTACGTTTCCTCCACGGCGCCGCTGAGATAGAAGGTTTGACCACGCGATGCAACGCAGGGCCAAGCATCAACCAGCCCTTGAGCATGTGCTGCGATGTAGGATAACCTTCCGCCCCCGCCGAAAAGGACTCTGAATGACGATCGAGCCAACCCACCTACGGGAAACCCAGCCCGGATTCATGAAGCCGCCCATGATCGGGCGTCTGTCCGAGCGCGAAGTGATTCTGGCTTCGATCAAGCGTGCCGTGGACGGGTCGCGGCCGGAGCTGATTACGATCATCGGGAATCCTGGCGTGGGCAAGAGCCGGCTGGTCACCGAGGCGATCGCAGACCTGCGCGAGCGCATGCCGAATGTGCGCTCGTTCCGCGGAACGGCTCGGTCGGAGTCGGGAGTCATCGGCGCGATGGCTCGGATCTTGCGCGCGCGGTTGGGACTCGCCGATGGAGGTGACCCCGCGACGCAGGCGCTGGAAATGCGCACGAAGGTCACAGAACTGTTCGGCGATCGGCGCGTGCAGGAGATCCTGCATTTCCTCGGGGCTTTTCTCGGTCTGAAGTTCGGTGGCACGCCGCTGGCCGATGCGATCGAAGAAAACTCCCGCGCGTTTCAGCAGGTTTCGCGGGCCGTGCTGCGACGGTTCTTCGAAGTCGACGCGCACCGCTCGCCGCTGTTGCTGGTGTTCGAAGATCTTCATCACGCGACGCCGGATGGCATTCGCTTGCTTCGCGAATTGATCGAGTCGATGAGCGGCGCCCCGATCGTCGTGCTGGTCACGGCGCGGCCGGAGCTGCTCGCGCGCTCCCACACGTGGTCGGTGATCATCGGCGAGCGGCACACGCGGATCGAACTGGGACCGCTCGCGACGGAGGAGAGCGAAGTACTCGCGCGGTCGCTGCTCGCAAAACTCGGGGATCCCCCCGCGGAGTTGATCGATGCGGCCGTCGAGATGGGCGGCGGCAACCCGCTGCTGATCGAACAACTCGTACAGATCTTCTTCAACGAGAAGGTGATCGAGGCGCGAGCCGACGGGACGTTCGCCGTGGATCTCGAGCGGCTCGACTCGATCGAGTTGCCGATGAGTGTCGAGGATGCCGTTCGCGCGCGGCTGTCTGCGCTCACGCCGCCGGAACGCGAGATGCTGGAAATGGGCGCCGTCATGGGCTCGGTGTTCTGGTTGGGCGGCCTCGTCGTGCTCGGGCGCGCGCACAAGGAGATTCCCGAGATGTGGGGCGGCGGCGAGGACCTCGCGCCGCACTACCGCGACCTGCTGCAATCTCTTCAGGATCGCGACTACGTCTTGCAGATGCCGGACAGCAGCATTCCCTCCGACGAAGAGTGGATCTTCAAGCACAACCTCGAGCGCGAAATGCTCGCAGAACTGGTCGCGCCCGAGAACGCCAAGGAATACCACCTGATTCTGGCCGAGTGGCTGGAGTTCCGTTTTCAAGAGCGGAACGAAGAGCAGTTGGATCTGCTGGCGTTTCACTACGAGCGTGGCGATCGACCACTTCGCGCCGCGCGCGGCTACCTCGAATCGGCCGATCGCGCGCGCGCGCGGTACGCGAATCAGAAAGCGGCGGAACACTACGTTCGCGGGATCGCGCTGCTCGGCGAGCACGACGTTGCGCTGCGTCTCGACGCGCACCACCACATCGGCGACGTGTTGCAGACCATCGGTCGCACGGACGAAGCGTTGCTCGAATTTCGGAAGATGCTCGCGCTCTCCTTTCGCCTGGACCTCAAGGCCAAGGGCGGCGCAGCACACAATCGCATCGGTCGCGTGCATCGGGATACGGGGCATCTGGACATCGCGATGAAGCATCTCGGTACGGGACTCGCGTTGTTCGAAGCGGCCGGGGACGAACGCGGCGTCGCCAGCTCCTTGGATGACATCGGCAAGGTTCACTGGATGCGAGGAAGCTACGACACGGCGCTGCGTTATCTGCAGGATGCGCTCGTGCGGCGCGATGCGCTCGGGGACAAGCGGTCGATCGCACTGTCACTCAACAACATGGGCCTGGTGTTCCAAGACAGCGGGCAATACAAGGCCGCGCTCGATGCGCTCACGCGCGCGCTCGAGCTGCGCCGCGAGGTCGAAGACCTCCCGGGCGTCGCGATGACCCTGAACAACCTCGGGACCATCCACCAGGACAAGGGCGAAGACGATCTCGCCATTGCGATGTGGCAGGAAGCGCTCGAGGTCGCGCGAGAGATCGGCGACCGCAAGCGCCAGGCGATTCTCTTGCTGAACATCGGTGAGGGCCACTACCGCATGCGCAAGCCGGACGAGGCGACACGCATCCTGACCGAGGTGGAGAAGATCTGCGAAGATCTCGGCGACCGAATTCTGCTCGCGGAAGCGTGGCGGGGGCTCGGCAAAGCGGCGCTGCTCCGTGGCGATCTGCCGCAAGCACAGAGCTACCTCGAGAAGGCGGTCGACCTGTTTCAGCAGACGCGCTCGAAAGTTCTCGTGGGCATCGCGAAGCGGACGCTCGGCGAATGTCTCGCGACGTGGGGATACGATACCGAGCACGGCCGCCGGGCGGAGCGTGTCTTCCGGGAGTCACTGGACGTGTTCGAAGAGACCGGGAGCGAATTGGAATACGCGCGAACGGCGCGGGCGTTCGCGGACTTTCTCAAGGCGGCGCCCGAGGGTGCGGGGTCGGGGCTGGCGGACGAGGCCGATCGGCTGAAACTGCGCGCCGACGAGATCTTCACGAAGCTCAAGATCAGCGCGATGGGAATCGATCCGAGTCCGCTGTTCTCGAATGACCCCGCAAGACCCGTCGGCGCAACCGAAGCCACGAATCCGGGCATCAACCGGGCCGACATGCTCGAATTCTTCGGTCATCCGGTGCTCGACAGCCGTCAGGACACGGACGAGCACCCGGTGATCGACGGCTCGATTCCGCTGGGTCCGTCGAGCGGCACCTAAGCCCGCCCCCCGATTGTCTCCGCTGCGCAACGCCCCTCCCGAAGGCCCGTCATGCCGGCACGTACGCACGTCGATCGAAGCCTCGTCCCACGCGCCGCGCTCGATCTTTGCGCGCGGCTCTCGGAGTTCGGTCACGGCGCGTGGATCGTTGGTGGGTGCGTCCGCGACCATCTGATGTCCCGCGAAGTTGCCGACTGGGACCTGTGCACCACGGCGCGTCCTGACGAACTGACGACGATCTTTCCGCGCGCGATTCCAACGGGAATTGCGCACGGAACGGTGACGGTGATGGTCGACAAGGTGCCCTACGAGGTCACGACCCTGCGCGGCGAAACGACGTACACGGACGGTCGCCGCCCCGACGCGGTGTTCTTCGTCGACGATGTCACGCACGACCTCGCGCGCCGGGACTTCACCGTCAACGCCATCGCGTGGGAACCCGCGCGCGATTCGCTGATCGACCCGTTTGGCGGGATCGCCGATCTCGACGCCGGCGTGATCCGCGCGGTCGGCGACCCCAACGAGCGCTTTCGGGAAGATGGCCTGCGGGTGCTGCGCGCTGCACGGTTCGTCGCGACGCTGGAGTTTGCGTTGGACCCGGCGACGCACGCAGCGATCGAACCAAACCTGCCAACGTTTCGAAAGGTCTCTGCCGAGCGCGTTCGCGAAGAGTGGGTCAAGACGATGAAAGCTCGGGCGCCGTCGCTGGCGTTCGAAGTGATGCGCGAATCGGGGATTCTTGGCGAGGTCTGCCCACCGCTTCTCGAGTCGGTCGGCTGCACGCAGAATCGCTGGCACGCCTACGATGTCTGGACGCACACGATGAAGACGCTCGACGGCACGCCCCGCGAAGATCCGGTGATTCGGTTCGCGGCGCTGCTGCACGACATCGCGAAACCGCGGACGCGAAAGGTCCGGCCGGACAACGGCGAGGCGACGTTCTTCGGCCACGAGAGCGTGGGCGCGGAGATGGCCGACGATTTTCTCAAACGCTACCGCTTCTCGAACGACGAGCGTGCCCGTGTCACGCACTTGGTCCGTCACCACCTCATTCAGTACGACGATGCGTGGAGCGATGCCGCCGTCCGCAGATTCGTGCGACGCGTGGGCGTCCATGCGATGGACGATCTCTTGTCGTTGTGTCGTGCAGACTCTCGCGGGAAGGGTCGAGATTTCGATCAGGATCTGACGAACTACGATCGGCTGCGCGCTCGCATCGACGCGCTCACGGGCGAGGGGTCCGTCTTGACGACGTCGGACCTCGCCATCGATGGAAACGACCTGCAACGGGAACTCGGGATCCCGCCGTCGCGCCGCATCGGTCAGATCTTGGAGACGTTGCTCGAGCGCGTGACGGAGGATCCCGCGCTGAACACACCGGAGACGTTGATGCGGTTGGTGCGGGAGTTGCTGTGAATCGCGGCGCATCCCGACGCAACGGAACCCACGGCAATGGAATGTCGTGCGCGAATCGATTGTCCGCGCGCTGGCGCGCCGGCCGACGCGGTGAACGATGACGCTCCGCGGTTTCATCGATTTGCATTGCCACCCGGTGCCGGGCGTGGACGACGGCGCGAAGTCGCCCGAGGACGGCGCCGCGCTGCTTGCGGGGCTCTACCGCGTGGGGTTCGATCGCGTGGTGGCGACGCCGCACATTCGCTCGGGCTACTGGGAGAACCGGCGCGCATCGCTCGAAGAGCCGTGGGCCGCGCTGCAATCGCTGATGGCGATCCAGCGCGAAGCCGGTGTCGTCTTTCCCGCGATCGACCTGTCGGCCGAGCATCTGTTCGACGACGTCGTCTGGGAGCTGTTCGCGCGGGGCGAAGCGATGCCGTACCCGGGTGGCAAGACTGCGCTCGTGGAGTTTTCGTACGACTTCATTCCGCAGCGCGTCGAACTGCGGTTGTGGCGCTTGAAAAAGAACGGCGTGACCCCCGTTCTCGCCCATCCCGAACGGTATTCGCCGCTCTACGACTCCAGCGAACGACTCGAAGAACTCATCGGCGCGGGCGTGCTTCCGTTGTTGGATGTCATGAGCCTCGTCGGCGCGTATGGTGCGAAATCGCGCGTCGCGGCGGAGCGAATCCTGGGCGAGGGGCTCTACGTTGCGGCGTGCAGCGATTCGCACAAACCGTCGGACGCGGATCGCACCGCGGAGGCGATCAGCGTGCTGGGCAAGCGCGTCGGAGTTGACGGAGTGAGACGACTGATGATTGAAGGCCCGCGCAAGATTCTCGGGCTGGGAGAAGAGTAGGTCATGACGCTGGTGGAGCGATTCAAGCGCTGCGAAGGCAACGTGGTGGTGATCGGGATCGGATACGTCGGTCTCCCGCTCGTCGTGGAGTTCGCGAAGGCGGGATTCCGCGTGACGGGGTTCGACAAGGATCCGCGGAAGGTCGAGATGCTCCGCCGCGGGCAGAGCTACATCGAGGACATCGACACGAGCATACTCGAGCCCTTGGTGAAGGGCGGTTTGCTCACGGCCAGCACCGACGAGAACGTCCTGGCGACGGCGGACGCCGTGATCGTCTGCGTTCCAACGCCGCTCAACAAGACGAAGGAACCGGACATCTCGTTCATCGTCGACGCGAGCGAGGCGATCGCCCGGCACTGGCACGCCGACATGTGCGTTGTCCTGGAGTCCACGACGTACCCGGGCACCACACGTGAACTCGTCGCGCCGATGTTGGAGAAGGCCGGCGCGCGAATTGGCGACACGCTGTTTCTCGCGTTCTCGCCCGAGCGCGTCGATCCGTCGAACAAGACCTGGGGCACGCGCAACACGCCCAAAGTGCTCGGAGGAATGACGCCGGCGTGTCTCGAAACTTGCAAGTGTCTCTACGAGCAGATCATCGACAAGATCGTCCCCGTCTCGTCGCCGGACTCGGCCGAGATGGTCAAGCTGCTCGAGAACACGTTTCGCGCCGTGAACATCGGCCTCGTCAACGAGGTCGCGATCATGTGTCACAAGCTGGGATTGAACGTCTGGGAAGTGATCGAGGCGTCGGCGACCAAGCCGTTCGGATTCATGAAGTTCATGCCGGGACCCGGGCTCGGCGGGCACTGCATTCCCATCGATCCGCTGTATCTCTCGTGGAAGCTGCGCGCGGTGAAGTACACGGCGCAGTTCATCGAACTGGCTGACGAGATCAACAGTGCGATGCCGAGCTGGGTCGTGACGCGAACCGCCGACATTCTCAACGACCGCGCGAAGTCCGTTCGAGGCGCCAAAGTCCTGGTCGTCGGTGTCGCATACAAGAAAGACGTGAGCGACATGCGCGAGTCGCCCGCCATCGATGTGATCGAGCTGCTCCACGAGAAGGGTGCCGAGATCGCGTACGTCGACCCGCACGTCCCCGAGTTTCGGCATGGAGCCATCACGCTCCGATCGCTGGCCCTCGACGTCGACGCGTCGAAGTTCGACATCGCGATCATCCTCACGGATCACACGCAGTTCGACTACGGCCGCATCGTCCGCGCGGCTCCCGTGACGCTGGACACCCGAAACGCAACGCGCGGAATCGCCGACGCCGGACGCGTGGTGCGGTTGTAGGCTTCCCTGTGCTACACCCCGCGGGCCCGTCGTCATGGAGCCCTCGACTTCGCTTCCACCACCGTCGCCCCGGCTCGGCCGACGCTTCGCGATTCGCCTGACGATCTCCCTCGCAATCGGCGCGGCGTTCGTGTGGTTCATGCAGCGCGCGGGCCTGCGCGTGTGGCCATCGCGGTCTGCGTTCGCGCACGTGCGGTGGTGGACGGTCGGCGCGTACTTCGCGCTCTACGGCGTGGTCCATTTCTTCCGCGCCTACCGGTGGGAGTACCTCCTCCGACCCATCACGAAGGTTCCGGGGCGCCGGATGATCGCCATCGCGTTCATCGGCTTTCTCGCGATCATGCTGTTGCCCTTCCGCATGGGCGAGGTCGTGCGGCCGTACCTCATCCGTGAGAAAGGCAAGATCACGGGCAGTGCGGCCATGGGTACGATTGCGGCCGAGCGCGTGCTCGACGGCTTGTATGTCGCGATGCTTCTCGCCGGCGCGCTCGCGCTCGTGCCGCGGCTTCCCCTCGAGCACGTGTACATCAACGGCTTTCACGTCGCGCGCCTACCGCAGCTCGGTGTGCTCACCGTCGCGGTGTTCGGGAGCGCGCTCGCCGTGTTGGCGTTCTTCCTGTGGAAGCGGCGGTTGGCCGAGATGCTCACGGCCAAACTCGTTGGAATGATCTCCGAGCGCCTCGCGAAGCGCATGGCCCAGATCATTGGTGGACTCGCCGACGGCTTGCGATCGCTGCCGAACCCGCGACTGATGATCCCGTTCACGATCCACTCGGCCATCTATTGGTGCACCAACGCGCTGACGATGTGGATGCTGGGCTGGGGCTGCGGCCTGCCGATGACCCCGGGGCAGGGGTTCGCCGTGATGGGTGTTCTGGCGATGGGCATCCTGATGCCGGCCGCGCCGGGACTCTTCGGCGCATTTCAGCTCGCAATCTTCGCGGCGCTCTCGATGTATTTCCCCCAAAGCATGGTTGTCGAACAGGGCACGGCGTACGTGTTCCTCATGTACGCGTGCCAGACGAGCTTCCACCTGATCGCCGGAATCGTCCCGATCTTCACGGAAAAGATCTCCGTGCTCGCGGCCTTCACGCAAGGCAGCACGTCGGAGCCCACGGACGAAAAGTTGCCGTCGGACGTGCCCGCCTCGTAGGTTCCGGCTCGATGTCCCGCCGTTTGATCGCTCCCGCGCTTTTCGCATTCTCGGCGGTCGCGTACGCGCCGGATGCAGCGGCGAGATCCGTCCAAGACGAGCGCTACTCGTGCGATGTCGCGTGGAACGCGGCGATTCGGCTCCTGCACGTCGATTTCGGATTTCCGATCACGGAGCGCGATCGGGACGCCGGCTTCGTGTTGTTCACGTGGCGCGATCCGTCGCACACGTCGACGGGTTCGATGGAGTTGATTCGCACGCGGGTCGAGGGAAACGACGGATGCCGCATCGTCGTTCAACTCGCGCAATTGCCGAACTACGCCGAACGCATGATTCTCAGCCGGCTCTCGCGAAAGCTACGCGAGGAATACGGTGAGCCGCCGGCGGCCCGTGTTGATCCACCGGCAGCCGGCCGAGTGCAATCGCCGACGGCCGGTCGACTGCGCGACGACGCGCCGGCGGAACAGGGCGATCGGCCGCTGAATGAACCGCGCGGCGACGGCGGCGTGCCTGGCCGCTGAAGCGGCTGGCTACGTGTGACCGCCTCGCCTGCGCGAGCCTTCCCGGGCGCAGAGGGCGGGGGCAACGGAACCCCCCACCGGGCCCCGGGGG
>ORMF010160054.1_pt1 | contig 28779 bp, 39 predicted proteins | sample 1779871 | NCBI WGS metagenome assembly ORMF01 (sample SAMEA104232316, study PRJEB22302) | groundwater metagenome | biome: forest; feature: aquifer; material: groundwater | place: USA | collected 2011-08-07 | depth 5.4 m | reverse complement strand
ATTTAAACCGGATAGAGCATCGATTACCCCTCCCATAAGAGTAGAATACGTAATATTACTCATAATGTCAACTACTGCTGCTTTTTGTGGAGAGGGTTTTCTTATAGTCGGATGTTCTTCACTATGGATCCTTTCTTCTAGGTCTTTTTTCATATTTTTAACTTACTTTTATCCTAGTGCCGGAAGAAGGGTAAGAAGAGACATTTCGTTAATATTAAGGTGCCTAGAATGGAATTTTTCACTGCGTGTATCTCTCATGGCCCCATATAAACTAGTTAGTCCCCCATAGGGTTGATGCAATAGGTATACTTCGCTAAACCGTCCACCCCTAATTTCCTCTAAGGGCACTGAATCGGGATGTACCCGAGAAGGCTCTTCTATTTTATCTACCAATAACTCCGAGGTGGAATCATAAGTTCTATAGCTTGTCTCAGTTTCTGGTTCAACGGTGACGCCATAGAGCATAATTAATACTTCGGCAGGATACCCTACTCCACACATAGTGTTTTTTATTGTTATCTTCGACGGCTTCTTAAGATGAGGTAGGTGCTCTTTTACATCTCGTACTGATTCAGCACTATACGTATCGGGTAAAATAAAGCCCACTAATCCTAGCTCATGATTGATGTGTTCCATGTTCTCACCATGAATTCCTTCCTTTTAAGGCTTTCTCTCTTAGTTACTTTTAAGTAATTACATATAGAAACCTTTATAAATCCCTAAAACTCCTAAAAAAGTGAATTATCATGAATAAATTACTCGCTGCTATCGGACTTAGTGCGTTGGTAAATATCAATGCTTGTGGAAGTACTTCTCCCTTCAATGAAGACGCTAAGAGACCTTTAGATCGACTTAATGCGTATCAGTATCAAGGGAACTGCGATCCTTTAACCCAACTACCTAATGTTGTCGATAGTACCTATCAAGAAAGTAACGCGTCGTTACATTCAGCATGGAAAGAATTAGACATAGATAGTGGAGATACTCTCACGTTACAACAAGACAGTTATTATGTTATTGAATGGAATGGGATTAAAGATTATCGTGGAACTACTCTTAATTTTTATCCTAAGAGTCTCTTTGGGGATTCCCTTAATGAACTAGAGTTAGGAAGATATTACGAGGGAGATTGTCGAGGCATTATGATCGGTCCCATTAAGAGCATTGGAGAAACCCACAAAGGGCACAGAAAAATAGAATTAAATGATAAAGATACACAACAAAGCTTAGGTTTTATTGTCATCGCATTAGCTAATATATAAAAAATGACCTCTTTACTTAAACCGTTACTGTTATTGGGTGCCACAAACCTTGCTAGCTGTGCTAGTATATCTACTATTCCTACTCCGTCTAAAGAACCTTTAGAGGTACTGCTTTCGCAAGAAAGAGCACAAGAACATCGTACGCGTGCTCTACAAGATAAAACTAACAGTGCAGAAGACCTACTAAAATATATTAGTGACTCTGCTATCGCGTTGTATGTTGAGCCCATGCTTAGAACTCCGTTAAGTTTACAGAGAGAAACGGATATTATGAATAATGAACCTTTCTTTTCAGGATTTACCGATGAACCGTGTGCAGTACAAGCTACCTATAAGATGCAGTTTGATTCTGATTCCCCGCTTTGGCTTAACCGTGTTGGAGTAGGATACTGTGTACAAGACAGTCAAGTAGTAACCGGAGTTGATTTGTCTATTGGGGATACGCGAACTCCTTCTGAACACTATTATTCTTTAAATTGTGATCAACGGGGCGATGAAACTAGGATGGTATTCACGGTACATGGTTTAGTAGAGAAGTTAGCACATAGTGGATTTACTTCTTCTCGTTCTATTCGATCGAAATATGATCCTACTAAAGGATCTACCGTGGTAGTCGGTAAACGAGGAAATGAGTTTTACCTTCTAACCCCGGCCATTGATCTACTGCCTTATGCTAAAGAATTATTAGATCAGCGTCTAGCAGGCTCTGAAGTTGTTGGTCTACTCGAACTAGGTAGCTTTGTGCGAACTAAATATGGTAGTGATAATTGGTTTAAGGAAACGGTTGATGTGACAAGTATACAAGAAAAACAACAACAAGTCCGTCAGCTAGACTCTTCTTTAAACGAGCTAGAACGTGAATTTACTGAAGAAATTCGAGCTCACGATAGTTATGCTTCCTTCATTACTAATCCAAACTTTACACCCTTATTTACTCACTATCCTTATTTAACACATCCCTTTATTGCGCCGAATAATCTCTCGACGAGTATTTCTGATCCTAAAGCCCTTAATCTAACGTTAGAAAAGATTCATGCTAGTGTCCAGCGTCTTCCTCGTAGTTACCAACAACGACTTCACAACTCTCCTCTTTATATCTCCGGATCCCCTACAGATATAGCTACTCTTTGTGAAGAAGAACAAGCGGTTGCGTGTTTTGATTCAAGAACTAAAGATATCTATTTTGTTCAAGCCAGTAACTATCAACAAGATACCCCTCATGAACTAGCGCATGCCCATTTCTCTTCCTTACCGATCAGCCAACAGAAAGGATTAGTAGATATCTTCTCTCTTTTTGTACAACGACCAGAAGTTCAAGATGATGCAATAGAGAATAATAATGGCTATTTTGTATGGTCCAAAGAAAAGAGAGACGGACCGAAGTATTCTTGTCCTAGACCTTATTCTGCTAGAAATGAATATGAATATATGGCAACGTATATAGAAGACATAATGGGTAATGAAGGAAAGGATGTTATTACTCTTCTTAAAGGAGAGTATAGACCGGACGTGGTAACCACGTTAGAGACACTTAGAGAATGGGAGTTTTTTGGAAATAAAGAGGAAACTAATGCGTATCTTACCCCGATTTATCAACGAGCAGGGCTAGGTAATGCTGCGTTAGAGAAACTTAAACGTGATGTAAATTAATTTACTATGACACAACCTAAATTATTCTCTCAACTCTCCGCACGTGCAGTTCAGTACTTTCACCCTAATCACGAACCGTTTAGATATATGGTAGATCCTTCTAGTACAACATCCGTAGATCGAGTAGTATTAAGCGAAATTGAAGAAGGCAGATTATTCTATGTGTATGGAACGTCGTTACCTGCTCAATGGATGATGCGAGTGAATGAGACAGAGCAAGGAGGGGTAGTACATATTTGGAGAGATCTTGACGCTGATGGGTTAGTGGGGCCTATTGAACGTATCGTTTTGAGAGATACAAAACGAAAAGATACTTTATGTGAACTAGGTATAGACATTTACCAACGATTAACGCAAGAAGAATATTATCGTCTACATGATGGGGACCCTTGGTAAGGTTTATTTCTTCTTAGGCTAAATTAAGATTACGGATTAGTTTTAGAGATAATCTTGTTTTGAAATATCATTCCGATAGTATTATGAATATCATCAATTGGAAGTCTTATTTTGTCTATCAAAGTAATCCTTAAAAATATCTAAAACTCTGAGAAAACCGGAAGGTTTAAGTAGTTTAACTGTTTAACTGTTTAACAAGGAGGTTATATATTATGGAAGATGATTTAATAAAAATGAGCCCAAAAGGACAACTCGTAGTTCCTCAAGCTATTCGAAAAAAGATTGGATTTAATCCAGGAGATAGATTTGTTAGTTTCCCTGTAAAAGGTGGAGTTTTATTTAAACGAGTTAAAATTCCTAATGTCAAACGGGAGTTCGAAAAACTCGCTAAGGATGTAGAAATTCAATTTAAAAAACAAGGAGTAAAACCTAAAGAAGTAGCTGAAGCATTAACATGGGCAAGAAAAAAGTAGTTTTAGACACTAATATTTTAATTTCCGCCCTTGGTTGGAGTGGTAAACCACGGGAAATTTTTCAGAAGTGTCTTGGTGGTGAACTGGACTTAATTACTTCTAAAGAACAGATTAACGAGTTAAAGCGAGTTATGAATTACCCTCGGTTTAATTTTAGTTATGAACAAAAAGATATATTCATTGCTCTGATTTTAGAAGTTTCTAGTATCGTTGAAATTACTGGCACTTTAACGGTTATTAACGATGACCCTGATGATGATTGTATATTAGAAACTGCTGTAGTTGGAGATGTAGATTATATTATTTCTGGTGATTCTCATCTGTTGAAACTACATAACTTTGGAAAAGTACGTATTGTTAAGGCTGCTGATTTTTAAAGTTATACTAATGATGTGAACTACTCAAGACCTAAAGGAGTAGAGTGTTCTTGCGACTAGAGGATATAAATCCTTGATCGTTTATCTATTTTGAGTATAATTATCGTATTCGCCTCATAATTGATTCGATATATTGCCCGATACTCTCCAGTCCTTACTCTAAACACGCCATGTTCCCCAATAATACTCTTTGCCGTATGAGGGATGGAATTGACTAAAAATAATTCTTCAATTTTATCGAGTATTCTTTTCGCTAAGGCCCTATTCGCTTTTTTCAAAAATTTTACAGGTTACGCATCATACTCTATCTGAAAGGTCATAGTTTAAGTTGTTTTCTAAGTTCCTTACTAGAAACAAGCTTTCCTTCTCTTTCATGAGTATAACTATCTTCTAACAACTGTTTTTCTTCAGCCGTTAAAAAAATGTCTTTATCTGGCATATTTTCTTTGATATAACCCAAATCAGAACGGATTGCTTTTAATTCATTGATTATATATTTAATTTCGGTTGTCATCAGTACTGATAGTTAATAGGTTTTATATAGATTTCGATAGTTCTCTTTAGATCCTATTGATTTAAGGTTTAGATGTACTCCAAAATGCATCAAAATAACTCTTAAAACTTTTAACGGCTTCTTTGTTATCCATAAAAAGGGAAGTAGATACCTCTTTATAATTATTTCCTAAAAAGATCCAATCCAGAAAATAGTCTTGGTTATCTAAAAATCACTATTCTCTCTCGAGCACCATCAACAGCCCCCTCTTCCCCTTTAAACTTAATCGAGCCTAATCTTACTCCATACTCTCTTCCCCCTTAATCCCTAGTTCTCTCTTTAGCGTCATCATTTCATCTCGTAACGCTATAGCTAACTCGAAATCTAGTTCTGCTGCTGCTTGACGCATTTCCTTTTCTAGTTGGGTTACTAGTTTCTTTTTTTCAGAGGATGGAATATGTTTCGTATCTTTAATAATAATTTTAGATTCTTCAATGGGCTTAATAATAGTTGTAGGCGTGATATGGTATTTTTTATTATAGTCTATTTGAATGTTTCTACGCCTTTCTGTTTCTTCGATGGCTTGTTGCATGGAACCCGTTACCTTATCTGCATACAAAATTACACGGGCGTTCACATTTCGTGCTGCTCTTCCAATGGTTTGAATAAGACTTTGTTGATCTCGTAAAAACCCTTCTTTATCCGCGTCCATAATAGCGACTAACCCTACTTCAGGAATATCTAACCCTTCTCTAAGTAGATTAATACCCACTAAGACCTGAAACTTACCTAGCCGTAATTGACGAATAATTTCCGTGCGATCTAACGTTTTAATTTCAGAATGTAAGTAACGCGCCCGTATGCCTTTTGAGGCAAAAAACTCTGCGATTTCCTCTGCTAATTTTTTAGTAATGGTAGTTACTAAGACTCTATCCCCTTGTTTAATTGTTGCATGAATTTCTTTAAGAAGATCGTCCATCTGCTGTTTTAACGGGCGCACCAATACATCGGGGTCGACTAATCCGGTGGGTCGAATAACTTGTTCTACAATACTACTTGAGTGTTCTCTTTCATATTTCGCCGGTGTAGCACTTACAAAGATTACTTGCTGAGCGCTAAAATACTGTTCTACTTCGCTAAAACGTAAGGGGCGATTATCTAAGGCAGAAGGTAGTCTAAACCCATAATCAATTAAGGTCTGTTTTCGCTGTCGATCTCCTTCGTACATACCGCGTAATTGAGGTAAGGATTGGTGACTTTCGTCAATAACGATTAAGAAGTCCTCTCCAAAATAGTCTAATAAACAGTAGGGGGGTTGTCCTGGTGCACGCCCATCAAAATGTCGGGAGTAGTTTTCAATACCTTTACAGTATCCGATGGAACGTAACATCTCTATGTCATACTGTGTTCGCTGTTTAAGCCTATGTGCTTCTATCATTCCTAAGAAGGGTAATTTCTCTTCTAGTTCTTTTTGAATGGAACTAATGGCGCCCTCCATCATGGAGCGAGGCATAACAAAATGTCTGGCAGGATACAAAAAATAGTGATCCAAAATCTGTAATACTTTGCCAGTATGTTTTTCTTGAACACTTATCTTCTCTACCTTATTTCCAAAGAGTTCAACTCGTATGATATCTCGATCATTTCCTGGTATTATATCTACCGTATCTCCTTTTACCCGATAGCGGCCTGGCATTAACTCACTGTCGTTACGTTCATACTGACTATCTAGCAGTTTAGTCATTAATTCTTTTCTCGATAGTTTATGATTTTTAGCAATTTCAAACCCCATCCCTTTATAATGTTCTGGACTACCAATGCCATAAATACAAGAGACCGATGCTACAACAATAACGTCTTTTCTACTTAAGAGCGATGCCGTGGTGCTTAGACGCATACGTTCAATTAAAGGGTTAATTTGGGAGTCTTTTTCAATGTACTGGTCTTTTACGGGTAAGTAGGACTCTGGTTGATAGTAGTCATAGAACGAAACAAAATATTCTACGCGATTATTAGGAAAAAGTTCTTTTAATTCATTATATAATTGGGCGGCTAAGGTTTTATTGTGCGCTAGTACTAAGGTTGGTTTTTGTATATGTTGGATGACGTGTGCAGTAGAAAACGTTTTTCCGCTTCCGGTTACCCCCATTAACGTTAGAAATTTTTCTCCTTTTTTTAGACCGTCTACTAGTTCTTTAATGGCTTGTGGCTGTGAGCCTGCGGGTTTAAAACTAGATATTAGTTCGAATTTTGGCATAGAAAAGACAAAAGAAGGAAGTATAAAACTATTTGCTTTTGGGCTGATGATTCCCATTGCAATATAACCTGGAGTTTTATATGTACATCAGGATGTACTTATTTTCTTGTTTTGTGTGCATTACAATGTACTTATCTATTGTTTGAATATTCTCTGAAAAGCAAGGAGAGAAATCAGTACAACGGGTAAAGAAATTAGTGCATTTTGTGGATTAAGTTGATTAGTCATAAATAGAATCACTATGCTTAAAAAACCTAACACAAGACTGTAAAAAACTGCTCTTTCTTTGAGCTTCCAATATAAAGATCCGAAAACTATTGGAAAGAGCGCGAGATTTAAGCTTGCAAGTGAGAACCCTAAAGCTAAGATATTTTGATAGAAAATACTAATAATTATTGCAAACGTAATAAATAAAACCATAAAGAAACGAGTAAGCTTTTTCATTGATTCTTCGCTGTATTTTTTGGAATAATTTTTGATGTCGCGAGTAAAAATTGATGAAACTACAAACGTCACAGTATCCGAAGAGGAAAGTGCAACTGCATATAATAATACCATACCAAATTCTTTTAGTCCAAACGGAAGCAATTGGGAAAAACCAGTCACTAAAGCGTCTTCAGGGACAAGGTTAGGGAAGAATTGTTTTGTTGCTAATCCGACAATGCTGATAACTATTCCAAGTACTAAAAGAATAATGGCGGCATAGTTAAGCCCTCGCCTTAAATTTCTTTCGTCCTTTGTCGCAAAAATTCTTTGCCAAAGATCTGGGGCAACCATAATTCCTAAACCCGCAAGGACTAAAAATCCGATTATGTTGCCAATACCCATAGTACCTAAATTAAACTCAGAAACAGGAATCTCGGTCTTACCAAAAAGAAAAATTGCTACAGAAAGGGTCATAACAAACATAATCATCATTTGAAAAAAATCTGTCCGTACTACTGCTTTAAACCCGGCAAGTAAGAGATACGTTAGAACAATTACTCCACCAAATATAACTGCTACAAAATAGGGAATGGGAAAAATGGTCGATAACACCTTTCCACTTATAATTAAGTTAACAATAAGAAGTAGAAAGAATTGCAAAGCGATAAAAAATGAAAACATTAGTCCATTTCTCTTTCCAAGGATTTTGAAGAAGTATTCTGGCATTGAGTATACCTTCAGTTCATCTGCTTTTTGTTTAATTTTATGGGCATATTTTCTTACTAATAAAAACCCTAGGGCTATCCCAATAAAAAGCCAAATAGCTGAGAATCCATAAAGATAAAGATAAGCAATATATATCGAAAGGGTTGCTCCATCAAAGAAACCTGCGCTCATCGTGGCAGCGACTTGAATTCCTTCTACCTTTCGTTCCGCAATCATAAAATCCTCTTCAGTTTCTTTACGTGAGGAAACAATTCCTATAACCAGTATGATGACGATATAAACTAGAAAGAAAATAACAGTGAGTAATAAGGAGTTCATGGATAGTATAAAGTTATCTAGATTAATAAGTGTTTCTAGTAGTTAAGTTTTATTTAAAAATGGATAATATTATTCATATTTGATACCAACCGTTTTTCTATCCTTTTTTAAGATTTATTATCAAATAATTCCTTTTTACGTAATAGCCTTTGATAGGTTATAGCAAATCTATGGGCTTCATCTCTAATGGACTGAAGGAGCTGTAGTCCTTTGTGACTTTTTTCTAGGCGAATCGGTAGCTTACTATTTAACGTATAAATCTCTTCAAACTGTTTAGCTAGGGAAATGATCGGAATCGTTAACCCTAATGCCTTTACTATCTTTTCTGCAGAATGAAGTTGTCCTTTTCCACCGTCAATAATAATTAAGTCCGGTGGAGAAATGCTTCCTTCCTTGACTCGCTTATACCGTCGTTCTATCACTTCTTCCATTGCTAAATAATCGTCTCCGCCCGTAGGAGTCCTAATTTTAAATTTACGATAATTACTTTTATCGGGCACCCCTTCTTTAAACGACACCATGGACGCTACCGTATTAGTTCCTCCCAAATGAGAGATATCAAAACACTCCATAACTATAGGTAACTTAGGTAAATTCAAGGCGTTTTTTAATTCTATTAGTCTTCCTTTTCCAAAGAAGAATGTATCATGCACATTTTGTAACACTAATTCTAAGAGTTGTTTTTTCTCTCCTTTAGCTGGATAGAGTATACGCACTCGTCTATTTTTTAATTTAGTAAGATACGCTTCTAGGGACGGATCCACTAAATGAGGAAGTATAACCTCTTGAGGAATGGGTGCGGTATCGTAATATCTAAGTAAAAATTCATTAAGAAACTCTTTACTATAACTGAAGACATATTCTTGTTTTCCTTCTAAGACTCCTTTACGAACGGAAAAGACTAAGAGATAGACGGTTTCCCCCGAGACAATGTAATTAATGATATTGACATCTAAGGCTTTAGTTAATTCTACATACTGTTTTTGTTTAAGACTTTCTAAGGCTTGGATTCTATTTTGTAGCGTTAAAGCATACTCATAGTATGTATTATTGGATGCCTTTTTTCTTTCTTGCTCTAGCTCTTTAATTAAACTATCTACTTCCCCTTTAAGGATTTTACGTGCTTGTTGCACTCGTTTAAGATAATTCTCTTTATTGATTAATTTTTTAAGACGCGGAGAAGGTTTTTTAGTAAGAATCTTAAAGTTACGTGAAAGAACTTCTATAACTAAACGACGAATGAACCCGGACACGAAAGGGCCATAGTATTCCCCTTTAGTATCTTTAGAACGCTCTACTTCAATGTACGGAAACTCGGTGTTGGTCACTAAATGAATGTAGGCATATCGTTGTGCATCTTTAAGATCTATATTATAAGGTGGATAATGCTTTTTAATTAAGCTATTTTCTAAGAGTAAGGCTTCTACTTCTGTTCTTGTTGAAATGAAATCTATATCAGTTATATCTCTTACTAACTGTGTGGTTTTACTATCTTCGTGATTTTTTTGAAAATAATTAGAAACCCTTTTACGTAACTGTTTAGCTTTTCCTACATAAATTACAACCCCTTCGCTATTTTTAAATAAATAACAACCGGGTGAAAGGGGTAATTTTGCTAGTTTTTCTTTTGGAGTCATAGTATTTGGGGAGAACATATAGTATTATCTTCCTTTATATCCCAACTTCTTGTCATACTCTTTATGGTTCAAAATATCAAGAACAAAAGCGATAATCTCTACCCTATTTTCTCCTTCGGCTAACGTGTACAACATCCTCCAAAACACTGGAAGTTCTACACGAAAGAGATTGTTCACCAAATACTGTTGCTTATAGGACTCTGGAATTTTATCTTTAGTAATAGGATCTCCATAGTGTGGATTAATTTTAATTAACTCTATTTTTTGATTAACGGCCTTTAAGATCATCCGTTCAGTCTTAGAATGAACCGCTTCCTCATTAAGATGGCGGTACACCTCTTCTGCACTGGGCGATAAGGTTACGCGTATCGTCTTCACAGTTCCAGCCCCTCAACCATGACCTTACGCACATAAGGGTTAGGATTATGAATCCATGTAATCCCCCGTATAGTCACCACAATTTTATTACTTAGTTCCAAGTATTCGAGAATTACTTTAAGAGTCGTATGATTGACTTGCTTAGGTAAACGACGCTTAAGCCCAGCAATTGTAATCACGCTTTCGTTCATACTTTTGAGCGTATTCTCTACCATAATCACAGTGTTAAGCGTTGGACTATGTTCTAGGGTTTGGTTATACTTTGTCATATTTGTACTGTTTATTTATTAAGTTATAACTAATAGATACTAGTACATATATATAAGGATAGTGGTTTTTCGTGTAAATTATCACTGGATTTGAGAATTAATAATCAAGCCACGTTCTTCAAGATACTCAAGAATAACCTTAAGGGTTTGGTGCATTACTTTTGCAGGAAGCCTTTTCAATATTCTACTTAGTATCATATATTTAGCTTAGATCTGCTATCAAAAGATTTATATAGTTATATTAAGTTATATAACCTTATGGAACAAAGCTTTGAGAGAAAAGGAATCTTACATTATCCACAACTAGATACGGTGCTTATGGTAGAGGAATTTATACGAGCACATTCTGGAGAGTATAAAAAAAAGAGCTTGTGGGAAACCTTACCTAGAAAAATGATGTATCAGACATTTTGTGTAATCTTTGACTATCTTCTCTATTCTAATAAAATAGCTCTCGATAAAGAAGGAAAAATAGCGTGGATATGGAATCCGGAACTAGTTAAAAAATATTTAAATCAACGAGAGTTATTACGGCGATAATTTATTTTAACCGAGTTACGGGTATATTTTCTAATCCATTTTCATCTAAATGGTCTATAACTCTTCTAAAGTCTTGGTCATGGACGTGAATTTGTGCCCAATGTTCTGAAGGAATGTGTTTAGGAACATCTATGGTATCGTAATATCCTCGAATATAATATAGCCCCGGTCGTATCATTACTCTTGGAAGATTAACCTCTACTACTCCCCCATAAGCCCCCCCTTCAGGATAATTATGCCTTTGAGCGGTTTCTAAATTATCTGCACAATAAATGAACAAGATTCTTTTTAACTCCTTATAGTCCATCTTCTCACCCACACTAGCAATTCCTTCACTGCTATGGAGCTCAACTAAATCCGCTAAAGCTTCGTCATGGAGTAAATATCGTTTATCAAACTGCCCACCAAAGTCGCTCTCTGGAGATGAGCATACACGTGCTCTTTGAGCAAAGTCTTGTGTTTGAGCATTGTATTTCCGTCTAGAATTCCCATAGATCCTCTTAGAAATGTTAAACCACATAGATGGGATTGCTCTAGATCGAATGATACTCTCTAGATTTCCCGTACCGTGAAAGGCTGTGATTGGTAGTTCTGTAGCTGCTACTTGCACGTCTAATTCCCTGTTTCTTTGCATGTACATCATTGAATTGCTAGATTTTAGGTCTTTTTAAAGGTTTCTATTATAGTAACTAGATAGTAATTACATATAGAAAGACTTATAAACAAATAAATACTCGACTGAATATGAAAATAACCACAAAAGATCTAAGATTGATACGGAAATTAGAGACGCAGGAATTTCCAGAATTTATCGAACGTAATATTTATGCTTCTCCACACACCAATTACTTTTATTTTGCTCCCAGTTGGCATTTTGAAAGCGGTTTACTAACTGAAGAAATCCTTGAGGATATAAGGATGAACGGAAGGCAAATTCTAAGCGTCGGTTCTGGTGCGGCTTATTTAGAGAGGTTTTTATCTAAAAAACTAGGTGTCAAACGAGAACAAATTACTCTTTCAGATAGCTCTTCAAATATGCCTGAAGGTTTTGAAAAATTCACTTTTGATATGTATGGAGAATGGCCTAATTTTAGAAAAAACTTTGATTATATGCTTTTCCCTGAGTCTGTTCTGTTAAATTGCAGATTTGATGGCCTTCAACCGAGACAGGAAGGATTATACCATCTTATTAAAAACTCTTTAGCAAGGATGAAACCCGTTGGGCAGATCCGAATTAATGGACATTCTCAGTGTGATGACTATCCTGATGCGGTGGAAAAATGGCTAAAAGAAGAACATACTGATTCAAAGTTAGTATATACGCCTCAATTAATTGTGGTTGAGAGGAGCAAGGTATAAACAATAAATGGAGGATATTCACTAGATTTATGGTCCGCTATATGAGTTACATAGACCAGACTGTAGAATCTTTTGTCGATTTTATGTTAGAGAAAAATGCTGGAATGCTCTCTATTTCAGAATTAGAAACGAGACTAAGAGAAAGATTTTGTACTGTGCCGATTATAATAATTGATGACATTCAATTAAGAGAACAAAATAGAGATCCTAAATTAGAAAACAAGATAGGCGGGGAATATGTATATCATAAACGATTTGACCTTATGGAAAAACTTGCTCGAACTTATGAATCTGCAAAAGAAGAAGGAAGGATCAAAAGCTCGACGAGTGGAGCCTATGAATTTGAGTATGCCTTGATAGGTTCTACCGAAGTACCTGACGATCTTCACATTCAAGCAGGTGGACACTTAGGGGATGCTTTTTCCTGTTATCAAAGAGCATGGTGGCTAAATCCAGTTTCTAGAATTATGGCCAATGGTGGTTTTTATATTTTTGTCGTTGGAGACAAGATCCCTACAGAGTTTCAAGAGTGCACTGCCGTTCACGAATATGTTGAGTTATCTACTGGTTCGCATAGAGAAGCTACTTATCAAGAATTCTTGAATGCTTTACATAGAGGTAATAATTTTTTAGAGAAATACACCCGATGGTGGGGATCTCATTGTAAAAGAACTCTTGAGGGATTAGATCAAGAAAATAAAGAAGCGTTAAAAGAAATTCTACCGAGATTATCTGTGGAAATCCTTGAACAAGACTGCATTTTGTAAGAATGATAAATGCGTTTAATAAGAAAACCTGCGAAGAACAATGAAACCTACACCTCAACAATCCACGTTAGAATTTTGCAAAGATTTAGTAGAGGCGTATACGCTCTTTAGAGATCAGGTGTATAACTCCCAATCTGTTTTGTATCCCTCGTGCGGTTTTGATGCAAGTCCTTCACGAGTATTTAGGAAGGTTACGTTTGTCGATAATGAACGAGATAATAAAGGATGTATTGCTGCTCTTCAGCGAGAAGGACTTACTGTATTCCAAGAGGATATACGCTCGTATCGCCCTAACAAAGAACATGACTTATTGATTTTACAGAATCCGGGTATTCCGCCCAGATGGGCAGTTAACCATGTGGGGGCTAAAGGATATGTATTTACTAATAATTACCACTTAACGGCTTGTTGGTTAAATGTTCAAAAAAATAAATTTTCATTACTTGGCGTTATGGATTATGATTCAGAAACAGGATTAGTCACCTTTACGCGTAATGGGGATGAACGGTTAAGTAGAACGGTTTCTTTAGAGAGTATTGCTGAATCACGAGAGATGGAACATTTAGCTTTTACTACTACTCCTTGGATTAGGGGTAGCGGTGCACTTCCGTTTGAACGTGTGGCGGAAAACTATATTTTTCAAAGAAAGAAGTAAGATTAAACTTCTTTTAAGAATTCTTCTCTAGACATTTGTAAATCCTGCTTGACAATTTTGTTTAGCAATCCACGATCAATGTCTTCTCCGCCGTGATTAGGAATTACTGTCGTTCTGCCATCCTTATGCTCAAAGAACATATGACTTCCTTCTTGTCGTTTTAGCTCGAACCCTAATTTTTTTAGAACCTTAGCCATCTCTCTCGCGGTCAAGAGCGGCAGTTTGGTCATTCTTTACGCCTCGATCTCTATCTGTTGCAATCCTAAAAACTTTACTTGGGCATCTAGAGGTTTTTTACACTTTAAATATAATGAGATGGCGTCTTTTGTTCTCTTCATTAATTCGTCCATCGTTTTTGCTTGGGTGTGACACCCTGGAAGTTCCACTACGTCAGAAATCATGTAACCATCTTCTCCTTGTTCTATAACCACATTAAAGCGTTGCACCATGGTGGGCATAAGGAGTTACGATTTATAAACGTTGTGTAAAACTCGATTAGCCCCGCAATGTATTAAATCTCCTTTAATAATGGCCTAAGAAACTTACCCGTATAACTTTTTTGGTCCTCTATAACTTTTTCAGGAGTACCTTCTACTATAATATCTCCACCACCTTCTCCCCCTTCTGGGCCTAAATCTATAATCCAGTCTGCGGATTTAATCACCTCTAAATTGTGTTCTATAATTACCATCGTATTTCCTTTATTGACTAATCCTTGTAACACTTCTAAGAGCTTATTGACATCGTGAAAATGTAGGCCGGTAGTTGGTTCATCTAAAAGATAAATAGTATTACCCGTACCTCGTTTAGCTAATTCTTTAGTTAGTTTAATTCTTTGCGCTTCTCCACCTGAAAGCGTTGTGGCAGACTGACCCACCTTTATGTATCCTAAGCCCACGTCTACTAGCGTCTGAAGTTTTCGTTCAATATTAGGGACGGCGCAAAATATGACTAACGCTTCTTCTACACTCATCTCTAACACGTCGGCAATTGACTTTCCTTTAAAAGTAACTGATAGGGTTTCAGCGTTATACCTTTTTCCCTTACACTCTTCGCATTCTACATAAATATCGGGAAGGAAGTTCATTTCGATTTTAATGGTGCCGTCTCCCTGACACTTTTCGCATCGCCCCCCCATAACATTAAAGGAAAACCTGCCTGGGCTGTAACCCCGTAAGTGCGCTTCTCGAGTTGAAGAAAACAAGTTTCTAATCTCATCAAACACTTTAATATACGTTGCCGGATTACTTCGGGGTGTTCTACCAATGGGACTTTGATCAATTACAATTACTTTATCGAGTTTACCCTGGATATCTAGACTATCATGTTTTCCTGGATGCACCGAGGCATTGTCTAATTTTTTCCTTAACCCCTTATAGATAATTTCTTCTAAGAGGGTAGATTTTCCTGAGCCCGATACTCCAGTTAAACATGTCATTACTCCTAACGGAATTTGGATGGTAATATTTTTTAGATTATTCTCTTGACAACCTCTTATTATTAAGTAACAAGAAGACGACCTACGTTTTTTAGGGACAGGGATTTCTAGTTTTTTAGCCAAATATCTGCCGGTGAGAGACTCACTATTTTTTATAATATCTTGAGGTGTGCCTTGCGCAATAATATTTCCTCCATGTATACCTGCACCGGGGCCCATATCAACAACATAATCTGCTCGTCGAATAGTATCTTCGTCATGTTCTACGACTATGAGCGTATTTCCTAAATCTCGTAATTTATGCAGGGTATCAATAAGCTTCATATTATCCCGTTGGTGTAACCCTATGGAAGGTTCATCTAAAATATAGAGTACTCCCATTAAATTAGAGCCGATTTGCGTGGCAAGCCTAATACGTTGAGCTTCTCCACCGGAAAGAGTACCTGCATGACGCGACAACGTTAAATACCCTAAGCCCACATCATTAAGGAACGTGTAGCGAGAAAGGATTTCTTTTAACACTAATTTTGCAATTTCCTGTTCTTTTTTAGTTAATGAGAGATTAGTAAAAAAGTCTATGGCCTTGGTGATCGATAGATCCGTGATTTGAATAATGGAATAGCCTTGGATCGTTACTGCAAGAATCTTTTCTTTAAGACGTTTTCCATGACATTTAGGACATGGAGAGGTACTCATAAACTTTTCAAATTCTTTACGGCGCCAATCGGACTTAGTTTGTTTATATAATCGATCGGACTGATGGATAACTCCTTCCCACCCTCCCCCAAAATTCATACTAGCACCATTTGACCATTTTCCTTGGATGGGCGTACTAGAACCATATAAAAGTACGTTTAACTGACTCGGAGAAAATTTCTTTATGGGGGTAAACAAATCAAACCCATGCTTTTTACCGACTACCTGGAGTTGTTTGGCTCGCCAAGATAAATCAATTTTTCCGTATACGCTAATGGCACCGTCCATAATACTTTTATCTTTGTCTGGAATGACTAAACTAGGATCGAATTCAATCTTTACTCCTAGACCCTTACACTCTTCACAGGCACCAAAAGGACTATTAAACGAAAACATTCGCGGTTGTAACTCTTCAAAGGACATACCACAGTCTGGGCAACTTAGTAGGGAAGAATAAAGATGAAGTTGGTCCTTACTATCCAAAATCATTACTAAACCCGCTCCTTTTTTAAGTGCAGATTCTACTGCTTCTACTACTCTAGTTTTATCACTAGTTTCTACTCGATCGATTACCACTTCAATATCATGTTTTTTATAGCGTTCTAACGTTATTTTTTCGTCGGTGCGGTATATTTTTGCATTTACTCTCACACGAGAAAACCCTTCCTGCGCTAAGTCAGTGATTACTTTCTCATACGTACCTTTCTTTTGACGGACTATGGGGGCAAGAAGAGTAATACTGCCTTTGTGTTCTTCCATCACCGTATTCGCTATTTTTTCCGCTGACTGTGACTCAATTTTTGTTCCGTGAGTAGGACAGTGAGGAATACCAATACGCGCAAATAACAGTCGTAAATAATCATAAATCTCTGTAACGGTACCTACTGTACTACGGGGATTAGACGACGTTGTTTTTTGTTCAATAGAGATAGCGGGAGATAATCCCTCAATTGAATCTACATCGGGTTTACTCATAACTCCTAAGAATTGTCGAGCATAGGCACTTAAGGACTCAACGTACCTTCTTTGACCCTCTGCATACAAGGTATCGAATGCTAACGTTGATTTGCCTGAACCCGATAAGCCGGTTATGACAATAAACTTCTCTCTAGGCAAGGTGACACTAATATTTTTTAGATTATGCTCTCTTGCTCCGCGTATAATGATGTCTTTCACAAATTAGACCAGCTTGGAAGGATTTATTAAGGTTTTGAAAGCAGTGGTCTACTTTGCTAAAGGGTTTTTAAGTTTGATAGATATTTTTTCGGTGACCTATTTCAATAACTAAAATAAGTAACCTACTTTCTTGTATAGCTATAATTGCCCTATAATCCCCAACACGTAACCTAAAATAAGGACTTCCCACTAACTTTTTTACGTAAGGATAGGGCCTAATTTGAATACGTTCAAGACTAGCGAGTATTCTCTTTTGTAACCCTTTTTCTAGCTTAAAAAGTTGTTTTTCTGCACTCTCAGAAAATTCTATTTCATACATTACCTAATCCTACTTTTTTCTTTACTTCACTAAAAGGCACGGTTTTTCCTTCTTTTATCTCTTTCTCTGCCTGTACTATTCTACGTTTAGTCTCTTCAGAAAGTTCCATAGTATCTTCTAATAAACTCCATATAATTTCCTCGTAGGTTTCTCGAACATATAGTTTTTTCCGATTAAGTTCGCACTGGAGCTTTTTACTAATTTGAATCGTTGTTTCTTCCATAACGGGTTATAACTGGATATAGTATATAAATCTTACGATTTCTAAAGAATCATATTTATGGCAACTGTTTGTATTTCTTCCATGCTACCTTACTTCTCTCTAAAATTTGAAGTACGTTACTTTTATATTGCCCTAAACCTTTCTCATCCACAATTACTAAAGAGACAGGATCCATAGACTTAGTTAGAGCTTGATGCAACGTATTTTCATTAAACCCCCCTAAACTATGTTTGGCACAAATATGGGCAATATGATAGTCTGTTTTTTCTAATACTTTCATGGCCACTTGATTATAATGTCCTCCTCCTAAAATAAGGACGGTTTCTCGTTTTTTTGTTCCTTGACTAAGAACGTTAACGATCGTTTGAGCAATTATTCCTCCCGCCTTACTATCCTTCCATTGTTTTTCTGACGAACCGATCTCAATAAAGATGCTTGGTTTTTCTAAGTATGGGCCATGATGATCTGCTTCTAGAGCCACCTCATAGTCCAAATTATTTAATCTTTTCAACTCTAAATAGAACTCTCTTAAGAACCTTGATGCGGAAACGTTTAGAGTTTTAGGCTTACCTCCTAGATCGGCAGTAGTAAAATTTCCTGGAAAATGCGTAGTTAAGGAATTCACCCCCTTTTCGCTTCGGTGGGTTGTGGCAAAAATAAATAGGTCTGCCTTTACTTTTTTATCTAGATCTTCGCAATAAATCGATTTTTCTTTGGTTTCATAAATAAACGCGTTAAATTTTTCTAAATCATACTTTTTTAAGTGTTCTAGAATGGTTAACCCTGCATAGTCCGCATGAGAAATAACAATACAAATTTTCATTTTATTTTATATTAAAGAAACCATTATAAACCTTTCTTACCTGGTGAATATATGATTTGGCAAGATATACTTCTTACGTTTATTATCTCTTTAAGTTTTCCCCTAGGGATACTACTCTATTATTTAACTAAAGAAGAGTATACACTGGGTAAAAAATATTATTTGTGGTTATCTCGATTAACTTTAGTTGGTTTAGTCCTTTTTTTTATAATCTTATTTTATAGGCCATTACTATACACTGAGCTTATTATTTCCTTGTTACTTATAGTCTTGGGCTTTTATGTAACCATTAAATTTCCAGAACTAAAACTCATTAGTTTATCTTTATTTTTATCTCTTAACCACTTACTTATTTATTCCTTAATTATTATCTATTCTTTAGCTTTTGGAACCTTGAAGGCTCCTACGTACTCGTTTTATGGAATAAAAGAGTCTTTAGTCTGGGTAGTTGTTTTAATCTTAGTAAGTACTGTGGTCTTATTTACTTCTTCCTACCTAGTTTCTTACCTTCTTTACTATGCACTGGGTTCGATTGGTGCATTGATAAAAGAAAAGATATAAAAGCTTAAATTAAACTAAATCAGCATGTTATATTTAATTGGATTAGGATTACACGATGAAAAAGACATCTCGGTTAAAGGCTTAGAAGCAATTAAACATTGTAAGTATGTCTATCTAGAGGCTTATACTTCCTTATTGGGTATTACTCTTTCTAAACTTAAAAATTATTATAAAAAAAAGATTATTTTAGCGAGTAGGGAACTGGTAGAAGCGGATGATAATGAAATTTTAAATCATGCGAAAAAAGATAAAGTCGCTTTACTCATCTGTGGGGATGTTTTTTCAGCCACAACGCATATAGATTTGTTTTTAAGAGTTAAAAAAGAAAATATTAAGGTAGAAGTTATTCATAATGCTTCTATTTTAACGGCAGTAGGAGTGACGGGGCTTTCTTTGTATAAATTTGGTCAAACTACCTCTATCCCCTTTCACCATACTAACGTAACTACTCCCATAGAGGTGTATAAAAAAAATAATGAACTTGGATTACATACCCTATTCTTACTGGATCTCGATTTGACTAATAAAAAGTATTTTTCTGCTAAAGAAGCGGCGGACTATCTTTTAAAGAATAAAATAGGGGGTAGTTGTATAACCTGTTATCAACTAGGGTCTTCGAATGAAGAAATTCATTATATTCCTTTAAATAAAGTAAAAGAAAGTAAAAAGTTTCCTCAATGCCTTATTCTTCCAGGCAAACTTCACTTCATGGAGGAAGAAGTACTCAATACTCTCTATAAGTGTTAATATAATTTAACACATGTTATTTATTTTTAACAATACAAAGGTTTAAATATTAGTGTTAATATAAATTTACATATGTTAGAAATATTTAACAGTCTTAAGCCTTTTTTCGAGGATAATTATGGGAGAATTAATGTTAGAGAATATGCCAGACTTCAAAAAATAAGTCCGCCTTCTGCATCAAAAGTTCTAAAAAATTTAGAAAAAGAAGGACTCTTGGTGTCTCAAGAAGATAGAAGATATCTCTATTTCTATGCCCGTCGAGAGGACATTCAATTTATAGGACTTCAAAAAGTATATTATACTTACCTATTTAGAGAACTAGGGCTTATGGCCTACCTAGAAAAGGAATTAGTTAGTCCAGTAGTAATCCTTTTTGGATCTATAGTTAAAGCAGAACTTAACAAAAACTCCGATATAGATTTAACGATTTTTAGTGTATCAGAAAAAAAATTAGATCTAAGCAATTTTGAGAAGAAACTAAAAAGAACAATCCAAGTGTTTCGATTCAAAGGACAAGGAGAAGTAAAAAACAAAATGTTCTTAAACAATATTTTAAATGGCCTAATAATCTCGGGGGGCTGGTAACATGGACTGGAAAGATTGCATATACAGATCTATATCCAAAGAAGTAAAACTCGATAAGAACCTTGTAATCTCTTTATTAAACTCCGCTGATAAAAAATTAGAAGCTGAAGCACACTTGCCTAGCACCCTACCAGAACCAAAAATCTGTCTTATCTATGACGCATTACGGTCTATTTTAGAGGCACTGGCATTACAAAGAGGATTTAAAATTTATAACCATGAGTGCTATACTCCTTTTCTAAAAGAAATACTTAATGAGTCGGCATTAGGAGATAAATTTGATGAGTTTAGAAAACTAAGAAATGCAATAAATTATTATGGTAAAGATGTAAGCGAGAATGAAGCTAAATTTATTATTAAAGAGATGAAAGAGTGGATAAAGATAATCCAAAAAGAACTAACCCCATAATCATGGAAACCCTAACCATAAAAGTAAAAACGAATCAAGCGGAAACCGAAATAATTAAACAAGAAGGTAATGAATTAACAATAGCTTTGAAGGCTAAACCGATTAATAATGAAGCTAATATAGAGCTAGTTAAGTTTCTAAAGAAACAATTCAAGAAAAATGTACGTTTTATTTCTGGAAGAACCTCTAAAATAAAAGTAGTGGAGTTACTTTAAGATACATTTTTAAATATAGGCATATACCTAATTACTATGTGGATTGCAAAGATAAAAATTCCGTATATTGAAAAAACGTTATTTGGAAACTTAGCAAAAAATTCAAGAATAACTCTTTCTGGGACATCTATTAAATATGAAAAAAAGAAAGAATATTTAATTGTAACTGCATCGGGCCTGGTTTCTGGTACCCCCCTACAGATAAAAAGATTTTATGATCTTTTGAAAAAAGAAAAAAGGATCCTTAACCTCGAAATAAACAAAAACTTCATAATTTGTCGAGCTAAACAACATCCTGCTAATGAACCCCTACTATCCCCTAAGATATTTCCAATAAGACCTTTTATAGTTAATTCAAATGGAGAATATTTGTTTGAATTAGCTTCTTTTGAAAAGGAAGAAATATTAAAAGTGGTTAATTCTTATAAAAAATTCTTTGGAAGCACTTTAATCAATATTCAAGAGAGAAAAGTCTCTAATATTCAGACGGTGAACCTTAATCCTGACTTAACCGATAAACAAAAGTACTGTCTTCACCTAGCAATTGAGCATAGTTACTATGACTCTCCTAGAAAGATAAAACTAAAAGAATTAGCAAAACTTGCTCGTCTATCGTATTCCACCTACCAATTTCACCTACAGAATGCTGAAAAAAAGATTATGCCTTATTTAGGATCGTTACTATAGGTATATGCCGATAAAAGGTTTATTAATTAAACCCCCTAGACAGTTTAATGGATAACCTTACTTATTTTGTGCTATTTGGTCTGGTTGGAACTTCTGTGATTACGGCCTTTTATTATTACTCAAGAAAAAATGACCCTCGGCAGAGAGAGATTACGAGCAAAATATATTTTTCAATGCAAAATATCCCTCTAGTGTATAGGCAAGATGTAGCAGAAATTCTTAGGGGGTTAAGCGAACTTTGTCCCAATGGATCTATAGGGGGCGTAGAAAGTAATGTAGACAAAATTCTGGGAGACTTTGATCTATAAAAATGCTTAAACGATTTTTTAAGGATACTAATAAAAAGGACATACTTGCATGGAGTTTGTTTGATTTTGCTAACTCTTCCTATACATTACTTATTCTTAGTTTTGTATTCCCTATTTACTTTAGAGAGGTAATCGCGGGAGGGTCCGCTATGGCTGATTTTTGGTGGGGTCTAGCTGTAAGTATATCTATCTTGATTGGGGGGATACTCTCTCCTATTATTGGAGCTATTGCCGACTACGATACAAGAAAAAAACAGAAGTTCATCCTTTTTTCGTGTTTAGCCATTATAGGTACTGCTGCACTCTATTTTGTTGGTTCAAATATGTTGGTATTTGGATTATTCTTATTTATTATCACTAATGTGTGTTTTGAAATAGCACAAACTCTCTATGACTCCTTTCTTCTTCATGTTTCAACCGAAGAAACCTCAGGAAGAATTTCTGGGCTTGGATGGGGATTAGGGTACCTTGGGGGAGTAATCTCTTTACTGTTATTAAGACCGCTTTACGAAAATGGTTACGCTGGAGGTTTAGAAAGCCTTTACAAACTAACTTTTCCCCTCACCGCCTTATTCTTTTTTCTGTTTGCCTTACCATCTTTTATTGTTTTAAAAGAGAATAGACAAGGTAAAGAAAAAGAGTCTATTTTTAAGCTTATAAAAATAGGATTTAGTAATGTCAAAAGAACGCTAAAAGAAATTAAGAGCCATAAGAAAATTGCGTGGTTTCTTTTAGGGTTTTATCTTTTAAACGACGCGCTTGTGACTATATTCACCTTTTTACCTATTTATGCTAGAACAACTATTGGAATGTCTTTTCAAGAAATAATAATTATAATGTTAATTGTACAGCTAATCGGGTTTCCTGCAACTGTATTCTTCGGATGGTTAAGTGATAAGAAAGATCCAAGAAAAATTTTATTATTTACTATCTTTGTGTGGGCATTAATAACTTTAGGAATGGCTATTTCTCCCTCTAAAGTTGGGTTTTATATAGCTGCTATTCCTGCAGGATTTGTAATAGGATCTTCTCAGGCAGTTGCTAGGTCATGGTTTAGTAAACTAATTCCTAAGGAAAAGGCTAGTGAATTCTTTGGATTTAACGGTTTTGCTAGCAAGGTAGCTGCCACTACAGGGCCACTACTCTTTGGTATTGTTTCTATGGTTACTGCTAGTCAACGCATGGCTATCCTTACTATATTGCCTTATTTTGTTATATCTTTCTTTATATTTTTTAAACTGAAAGATAAGAAAATGATTAAAGAGTACTAAAATGACTTCAAACGTGGGGGTTGTTATACCTTTCTATTATCTTAGTGATGGCTTTGAAAAAGATATTGAAGCACTTCAAGAAACCATAGACTCAACTAGAGCTTATGCAAAAAGAATAATTGTTGTAGACGACGGAACTAAATTATCGTCAATATTAAATGCTGAATTAATCAGACACGATGTTAACATAGGTAAAGGGGCAACTATTAGAACAGGTATAGAGCATTTGTTATCAGATTCACAAATTGAATTTATTGTTGAAATTGATGCAGACAATGATCAAGACCCTAAAGAGGTATATAAATTTATTGAAGTATTTAAGAAAAGAAGTTCTGATGAAAACTATCTAGTAATTGGGAATAGATATTCCGCTCCTGAAATGAGAAATCCTGGAAAGTATCGAGAAATAATTAAAGACCTACAAACAAGTTTGTTCTCCAAATTTGGTTTTAATATTAGAGATTCTGTTTCAGGATTTAGGGGATATTCTCGAAGTTTTGCTAATGTAATTTTACAAAAAAGTGAATCTAGAGGATTTGGCATAGCAACAGAGCAAATCATTCTTGCATACTTAACCGATACGACACTAGAAGAAATTCCGTTAGGATATGCAAAACTAAGAAAACATTTTACAAAATCTTACAAGATTTCGGAAGTTCTCGAAGGCATTATTATTCATAGAGAAGAATTAAAACAAAGAGGGTTTCAAGAATTAGTTGAATCATTGGGGGGCATAAAGAATCAAATAGATGTAAAAGATAGTCCTGTTAGAATAAGCTTAAATGGAGATACATTTGAATTCACATACAATAATGAATCATATACCCTACTTTGACGCCCACCCGCTTACTTTAAGATTTTTGTCTTTCAGAGAATATAACGCGCATTATTCTGGTTCCTTAGAATCTTTTCCACTATCTCTGAAACTTAGCGGGGTATTAAACGACTCACTAATGATCTCTCCATTCACTGCATCGATTCTATAAGAGATAATATTAAAATTTCGACTAATAATGGTAATATGCCATATAACTTTTTCTTCCCCTACTTGTAATAACACAATTCTCTCTTGTTCGGTTTCTCCTCTTTGCCCTAAGGCTTGTTGAATTGTGGTTAAGGCACTGTCTAACTCTATTTTAACAAAATTAAGATCCAGTACTCCTACTTGAGAACCGGGGGCTTTTAACAGCGCATCTTCTACCATTTTTCCATGAAAAAAACTAGCGACTCTATCACTCTTTGGATCATAAAAATCTAATTGCCACCCTTCTTGTAAAAATGCACTAGAGAGATAGGTTTCTGGATGACCCTTCTTCCACTTTGCAAATAGATCGCTATCTATTACTTCTTGGTATAATGTCTTTAACTCCTCTAACATACCATAGGTAAGAAAATATACCTTATATAGTTTATCTTAGTACACTTTCGAGTTCTTGATGAAAATATTAGTTTACTAAAAAGTCTTAAATCCGGTTCATTCAAGGAATTTTAGGCGATAAAAGAACAACAGAAACTTTCAAACGCACATATTAATAATTTATTTAATGCTTCGATGCAAAAGGCTTCCAAAGGTGAGCTAGTATGGGAACAAAACATTTAAATACTACTGAATTATTAAAAAGTCATATGATACAAATAAAGATCAATTATCAATATGAGATACTGCTTCTTTTGATTAAAAAAGAAATGTACGGAAGAGAGCTTGCAAAAGAGCTTAAAACATCGCTTACCCGGGTACAGTCCGCATTGAACGATTTGAGAAACATGAATGTCTTAGATTACAAAGTAGAGGGAAAAAACCATGTTTACTTCATAAAAAAGAATCTTGTATCCAAATCAGCCATATTGAATGCTGAAAACTACAAACTAACAACGATACTAGATAGACACCCAGAATTAGAACCAATATTTCAGGATATAATTAACAAAAGCAAGTGCAGTTTGATCTTACTGTTTGGAAGTTATGCAAAAGGAAATGCAAAAAAAGAAAGCGATATTGATGTCTATATTGAAACGACAAACCAAAAAATAAAAGAGGATGTCCTGGGCATCTATGATTTACTTAGTATAAAAATAGGAAAATTTAATCCAGATGATTTATTGATAAAAGAAATAATAAAAAACCATGTAATCCTAAGGGGAGGGGAAGAATATTATGAAAAAATTAAATTTTTTAGCTAAGCTGAAAAACGAAGAATCACTAAAAAGGATAGAGCCCTCTAATGAGATTTCAAAATCTTACTTAATCAAAAGCGATAAATGTATTCAAGTCGCAAAACTAGCTTATGATGCAGGGATTTATGAGAATGCAGTATCAGAAGCGTATTTATCAAATTAAAACCGAATGCTTTTTATAATCCTTGAAGCTAAAATGAGTGCAGATATGAAATTGATAAAACCAGAAAGATTAAAGAAAGGAGATACAATTGCCTTAATCTCTCCCTCGGCCGGGCTTCCATTTATATTTCCTCATAGATTAGATAATGCAATTAAATTCTTAAAGTCTGAAGGGTACAAAATCAAGGAGTTTAGCGCAACGAGGAGAAATAACGGTTGGGAATCTGCTCCGGCAAGAGAAAGAGCAAAAAATGTTATGGAGGCATTTCTTGACAAAGAGGTAAAAACAATTATTTGTACTATTGGTGGAGAAATAGCAAACCAAACTTTAGAATATCTAGATTTTGCTAAAATTAGACGGAATCCAAAAATCTTCTGTGGATATTCTGATATTAGTGTTCTGCATTATGCAATACATACTCAAGCCGGATTAGTCACATTTTATGGGCCTGCTGCAATGACACAATTTGGAGAATATCCAAAACCTTTAGATCATACCGTAAAATATTTTTTTAGAGCGGTAGCTGTAGGTGAAGCGATAGGAATTGTAAAACCCTCTGAAAAATGGACAGATGAATTGTTAGATTGGAGTAAAAAATTAGATTTAGAAAGACCTAGAAAATTAAGTAGGAATAAAGGTTACGAATGGTTAAGAACTGGAGAAGCAAAGGGGGAGATTATTGGTGGTTGTATTTCCTCAATTATACATTTAAGGGGAACTAAATATTGGCCAGATCACCAAGGGAAAGTTTTATTTTTGGAAATCCCGGAAGCTCAAGATTTTACTAAAGGAGAACCCCTATCTTGTGTGGACTCTTATTTAGCAGATTTAAGATTATCGGAAGTGTTTAAACAAATTTCTGGAATGATTGTGGGAAGACCGTTTAGATATAGTAAGAAAGATAATCAGAAGTTAAAAGAAATAATTCTTAAAAGAGCAGAAGGCTATACCTTCCCTATCATTTATGGTGTAGATATAGGCCATACCGACCCACAAATAACGGTGCCTTTAGGTGTAGAAGTAAGAATCAGCTCTAAAGATAATATTTTTGAAATATTGGAGTCGGCAGTATCGAAATGAACCATCTTATTTCTTCTCTTCTAACTCTTTCTTTATTTCTTTAATAAAAGAACTTAATTTAACTCCGAACTTTGTTTCATTACTTCTATCTCTAACCGCTAAAGATTTATTCTCTACTTCTTTATCACCAAGGGTAACAATATAATTACTTCTCGCTAAACGAGCATCTCTAATTTTTTTCCCTATGGCTTCACTTCGATCATCCACATGCACCCTAAACCCTTCTTTTTCTAATTGGGCTGCAATCTCGTGGGCATACTCATTGTTTCTAGTATTTACCGTAACGATTCTTATTTGTTCCGGGCTTAACCAAAGAGGGAATTTACCGGCATAATGTTCAATTAAAAAGGCCATAAATCGTTCATGAGTACTTAAGGGCGCTCGATGAATTACCAGAACTTCTGTGTTTTTCTTTCCTTCTTTATCATCGTAACATAACCCGAACCTAGATTTGGCAGCAAAATCTAATTGCACCGTTGATATGGTTTCTTCTCTTCCTAACACGCTCTTAAATTGTGCATCAATTTTAGGACCATAGAACGCCGCTTCGCCTATTGCTTCCACAAACTTAAGTTTTAGGTGTTTTAATACTTTTCTTAATATCTCTTCGGTTTCTTTCCAGTTCTCAGGTTCATCAATATACTTTTCCTTTTTAGCGGGATCATGTAACGAAAGTCTAAACCAATAGTCGTGAAGATCAAAAACAGAAAAGTAATCCTTAATCATCGATAACACACTTTCAATTTCTTGTTCGGTTTGATCCTTCCTACAATAGATATGGGCATCGTTCATACTTAGCATTCTTACTCTTAATAAGCCCGATAGAGTTCCGGATAATTCATTTCTATAAACTGTCCCATATTCCGCTAAACGCAAGGGTAAATCTCGATAACTTCTCACTTTACTCGTAAAAATAAGATGGTGTATGGGACAATTCATCGCTTTTAGATAGTATTCTCCGTCATCCGTTACCATTTTAGGATACATATCTTTTTCATAATACGGCAAGTGTCCTGATTTTAAGAATAACTCTTTTTTAGCTAAATGGGGGGTGCTTACTCTAACATAGCCGGCTTGCTGTTCTTTTTGCATCGCAAACTCTTCTACCGTCTGTTTAATCAATGCTCCTTTAGGCAACCAAATAGGCAACCCTTTTCCGACTAATTCAAATTGAGCAAATAACTCCATTTCTTGACCAATCTTTTTATGATCTCTTTGTTCTGCTTCCTCTAACCGGTGTAAATACTCCTCTAAGTCTTTTTTATTTAAGAAAGCAGTTCCATAAATTCTTGTTAACATCTTATTTTTAGAATTCCCTTTCCAGTAGGCCCCAGCAATTCTTAAGAGTTTAAATGCTTTAATGTCTCCCGTCTTCTTTACATGGGGTCCTTTACACAAATCAATAAAATTGCCTTGCTCATAGAAACTTATTGTACCATCAACTAATTCGTTAATTAGTTCTAGTTTATAGGGTTGGTCTTTTTCTATTTTTTTTGCTTCTGTTTTGGATGCAGTTTTTTTAGTGATACTAAGATTTCTATCAATAATCTCTTGCATCTTTTTTTCTATTTTAGGTAAATCGCTTTCTTTAATCGTTAAATTATCAAAATCATAATAGAACCCTTCCTCAATAACGGGGCCAATACTTAATTTAACTTGGGGATATAACTCTAGAATTGCTTGGGCTAGAACATGAGATGCACTATGACGTAAAGCGTGTAGTTCCTCGTTTTCCATTATTTTATGCAGGATAAGAGCTATATAAATATTACTATAGTTTTAGTCAACTACCTAACCAATGAATTGGTTGGCTTGTAACTCTCTTGCGAGGCTACGATTGGCTGATTGACATACAGCCTGTTAAACTCAGATATACCAAGCTTAACGATGTTGTAACTTGCATTCAAATCGGAGTGCAGT
>ORMF011015859.1_pt1 | contig 28791 bp, 20 predicted proteins | sample 1779871 | NCBI WGS metagenome assembly ORMF01 (sample SAMEA104232316, study PRJEB22302) | groundwater metagenome | biome: forest; feature: aquifer; material: groundwater | place: USA | collected 2011-08-07 | depth 5.4 m | reverse complement strand
GGAGAGGAGCAGCGGATACTGTAGAGTGAATTCGAGCCAATCGGTAGCATAGACGATCTCAAAGCCCTTGCCAGGTTTCAGTGAGACACGCGAAAGATTTTCATACTGGTCAGTGTAGAATTTGAAATCACGTTCCACGAAGCGGACATAATCGGCGGATTTGGCGAAGGCAAGGCGCTTCTCGTTCTCGCGCACCCAGCGATGAAATTCCGTGCCGAGGCGGTCAAAGTCGCCAGCCTTTGCGCCTCTCTTGCGTTCGCGGATGGAGTCGGCATATTGACTGCGCAGCCAAGCTTTGACGGCGTTGGCAGGTTCTTCCTTGTCGAGTTCAAGCAAGCGGTTAGTGGTCTGTTTCCAGATGGCGTTGATGCGGTCGCGCTCGGTTTCGTCAGTAATGTTGGCAATGAGGAAACTTTTGAGCATGTCCAATGGCGCAAGAGATAGGCCGCGGTCGTTCATTGTCTCAAAAATTGTGTAGGCGTCGTCGTCCGAGTAGGCAGTGATCTCGACGACATGGACGTTGTTAAGCAACCAATCGAGGAAGAAGGGCAGTGCTTGGTCGTTGATGTCCGGTGGGAAATTCTCTTCAATCTCTTTGTAGCGGGCGACCATATTGCGGACAGCTTCCGGGTCTTTGGTCGTGGGATTGTAAGGCTCGCCGGAATACAACTTGTCGAGGCACGGCGCGCGTTCGGGCACATCAATGTTGTAAGATTTCTTGCCGAATTTTTTGGAGAGAATGAGATGGCTGACATCAACCCGTTCGTCATCCGGCAGTTTGTGCTGACGATGATGCAGATATACGAGGAACAAGGTCAATGTGGTGAGGCGTTGCTGACCATCAATGATATAGCTCTGTCCTTTTTTCTGGCTGAGGATGATTGAGCCGAGAAAATAGTGGCCATATTTGGAAACCATGTCGCGCTCCTGGCCGCGTTCGTAGTGTTCGAGGAATTTGCCGCACAGGTCGTCAATGAGTTCGACAAGTTGCTTGGTCTGCCACTTATATTCGCGTTGGTAGGTGTCAATTGCGTAGCGGCGGTTGTCGAACAATTCCCAAAGCGTGCGACCCTTTCCGTCAATATCCCGGCGCTGAACTTCAGATGTGGATTGCGTGCTCATGGAGATAATTCAACCATAAAAATGGGGAATTTGCCAATGTAAAGTGTAACGACACCACACGGCAATGCGTGAAAAACTTGCCACATTTGGCAAATTAGATCCCCTTCGCTCATTTTTCAAAATCGGCGATACTGCCGGAGTGACATAAAACATCATCCATCATTTCTTGTCCGGCACCCCAAATTCCTTCCTGAAGTGAGCGTAGATGAGTGCGGCGGCTCGCTCCGCTTTATACCCGTAGGTTCTAACGTCGTCTAAGTCTGCCAGCAGTCTTGGAGAAAGAGAGGCATTTGCCTCTTTTTGTCTATATGCCAAGCCAGTATTTTCAGGTTCGATTGGTTCGGTTTCGGGGTTTTCATCAGACTTGGAATCTCCCAGGATGAAGAATGGTTTCCTGGCTTCAATGCTGAGTATTTTGTCTGTCAAAGTTAGGTTCGATCCGATGGTGGTAAGAATCTCTTTCTTGGTCTTGGCGTCACCTTTGGCAAACCGTGCCCGGACCGTGCAAGCGAATTCAAATGTTTGTTCCGAAAGCTTCACCCACTGTTCAACCCGATGCCCGGCATCTTGGAGCAACTCTTCCAAGGCAGCCTTTTCCTTGAGTAGTAGAACCCGCTGTCGCCCGTATTCTTCGTCGGACAGCAGACTGCCGTCGGCGTTGCCGGGTGAGGTCTTCAGCTTCACCAGGTTGTCAATTCGTCGCAAGCACTCCTGATACGCTTTCTGTTGGGCTTGAATGATGTCGTTCCGTGCGGTGCTTTCCTTTGCGTGCAACTCATGCAGATATTTGATCGCCCAATCCCTGAATTTCTCTGAAATCTGGACAGTGGCGAGATATTGATCAATCTGCTTCTCAAGCTCCGTGTCGCTTAAGCATTTCTGCGAACACTCGGGATTCTTGCTCTTGGTGCAATGATAGTAAGTATAGCGGAGGAATTTCGCGTTCGTCATCTGCTCGACCGTCACTTGGCAGCGAGGGCACGATTCTCGGCGGCGGTAGGCAAACTTGAAGCGGCAGTTGCCGCACATGAGTTGATGTTTTTCTTCCGCTGTCACCCCGGCGCCACATTCGCCACAGTGGATGAGTCCCGTGAAGGCAAATTCGCGATTCGATTGCGGGCGGGGACATCCATTGCGACCGAGCAGCGCCTGCACCCGGTCATATTCCGCCTCGGTAATCATTGGCTCATGCTTTCCCTGATACCAGCGGTCGCTCCCCTTGGGATACTCGAACCAACCGTAATAGAAGGGCTTTGTGAAAATCTGGTAGATGGCACTCTCCACCATCGGTTTGCCGCCCATTTTCCGTGTGGGCCGGGTGCGAAAACCCCACTCATTATTGGCGAGTTCACGAATCTGCGCTGCGCTGTAGAGGCCGGAGAGCATCAAGTCCCACATGCGTCGAATCAGTGGAAATCGCTCCGGGTCTTTGACCAGCGTGTTTTCACCAGTCTGCTTGTCGGTATGGTTCAAGTAGCCAGCCGGAGCGACGCCCGGATACCAGCCGTTCTCGGTTTTAGTTTTTAGCCCGCGCTTCACGTTTTTGCTCAAGTCATCAACGTATTTTTGAGCCATGCCGAATTCGATATACATGAGGATGATGTTGTCATCCTCGCGGGCATAGCTTTGGGCCGGGGTCATGACTTTGATCCCATGCTGCTTGATGGCCCAAATGATGGAGCCACCGTCCACCGGATTGCGCGCCAGACGGTCAAGCTTCCAGCAAATGATGCCAGCAGCTTCACCCCGGTAGAGGCGTTGCATCATTTGATTGAACACAGGACGCCCTGGGTCTTTGGCGGATTTCGACTCGTTCAGTATTTCAATAATGGGTAAATTGAGCTTGGCAGCGATCTGCTCCAACTCGCGGGTTTGCGATTCAATGGAAAGAACCTGCCGGTCTTCGGCTTCAGATGATTTGCGGCAGTAGATGAAATATCCAGGCATGAAGATGTGTTCTTAACGAAGCGGGAAGCGGACGACCTTTTGGGTAGCCATAATGATAAGGCGCCAGAAAAAATGCGTCAATGGAGCCATTATTTGGCTTTGGTCTGATCTGGAATCGACTGGTTTAGAATCCCAAAAAACCGCAGCAACCGCAGAGCGATTGCCTGCACTTCATCATCGGTTAAACTCTGACCGAATTCCTCCTGGTAAATGGCTTTGAACTCCTCGATGGCCTTGCGGCTCAGTTGTTGTGGTGTTTTCATGCTGCCCACTTTACAGGTGCAGTGGTGATGGAAAAAGGAGGGCAAATTTGTACTTTCCGGCAAGTTCACCGTTCTTGGATTGTTGCCCTCATTAAACAAAAAGTGCAGTCCCGCCGAAAGCAGAACTGCACTTCTAATTTGAATCCAACTGGATTACAGCAATTTCTTTCCCGCACCTTTGACTTTGGCCCAGCGAGCCGTCGCTAAGGCCGAGAGTTTGGCTTTAGCCACCGCGCTCATCTTACGCTTTTTTACCGGCGTTTTGGCGGCAGGCTTGGCGCCCTTGATCTTCGCCCACCGGGCTTTTTGAGCGGCCGAAACCCGGGCCCGTCCGGCGGCACTCATTTTGCCTTTTGCTTTGACAGACACCGAAACCGGAGCGCCAAAAATCGAGGTCAATTCTTTGTTCAACGCTTCGATCTTCTCTTTAAGGTCAGCCGCGCGTCGTAGTTGGGCAGTTGTTAATGATGATAATAGGTTACTCATAGTGGCTTCAGTATAGGACTGAAAATGGGGAGTTCAATGGGATTTGGCAGGCGCTCTGGCCTTGCCCCGGTTTGGTATTCATGTGTGCTGCCCTTAGTTCACACATTGACACACTTTCCGTCCACCAAACCGTGGCAAGGCCATTAGTGTCGCTTCGTCATTCGATGGTTCAGAATCCGTTCCGCTTCGGCAAACACTTGATCAACGGTAATCTGCTGCATACAGACATTATTTTGGCAGGGAGACTGGCGATTGTTTTGGGCATTCACGCAAGGACTGCAAACGATGCCCGACCATAAAGCGATGCTTCGCGGTGTGCGCGTCGCGTACAAAGCCGGCGTTTCCGGCCCGAACAATGTGATCACCTGAATGGGGGTGAGCGACGCAAAGTGCGCCGGACCACTGTCGTTGGTGACGAGCACTTCAGCCAGGTGATACAACACCAGTAATCGGCGGAGCGTGGTTTTGCCCGCCAACGAAACACAGCGGGCCGAGCCGACTTCGCGCACCAATTGCTCTATGACTAGCCTTTCATTCGGCGCCCCGGTCATGGCGATATAAATTTCGGGATGCAGGCGGAGGAGGCGAATGGCCAGCTCGACATAACGATCACTGGCCCATTTGCGCAGTGGCAATAAATCGCTCGCGTTGGGATTAAGGAGAACCAGCGGCGGACAATCCCCGCATCCGATCTCCGCGCCCAGGAGATTTTTCACCTCGGCCAACTCTTCCGGGCGGGGGAGAAACATGGGCGGCTGAGCTTCCAGCGGTGGGGGTAGCAGGTTAAGGGTCGGCAGTTTGGCCGGGTCAACATTTAACGCTTCCACCATGATTTGGAACATCTGAGCGGTATGAAGATACGGATTGTAAAGAAGCCGATGGGTCATCAAATCCCCGCGATACGGTCCCTCGCCGAAAAAAGAATGAAAGCCGACCCGACGCTTGGCGCCGCTCAGGAACGTGATTGCCGCCGAGCCGCGGGCGAAGAATTCCAGGTCGATGGCCGCGTCAAGTTTCAATGCCCGCAAACTACGAATGGCTCGCAGAAAACTGACGGCGAGTGATGCAAAACTTTTGGGCGACAACGTCAGGACATTTTGTTCCGGAATGAGTCCCAGCACGTCCAAGATGAAGCGGTTCTCGGCGAAGACGATGAAATATACATTTTCCTGTCCTACCATTTCGACGGCTTTGCGAATGGCGGGATATGCGAGGACCGTAGAACCTTGCTCGGCCAGTTTGACAAAGAGAAGTCGGCGGGGAGAGTCCGCGGGTTTAGCATCGGGGTCTGAAGTCTTGCCAATCGATTTGACCTTGCGCGGCTCGATCACCTTCCGGAGGAGTGTCAGGAAGAAACAGAGTCCGCTGCCCAGCCATCGGTCGGTTTTCTGCAAGTTGGCAACATTCATGATTCAACCGCACCGGGAAGTGCGACGGTTCAATTGATTTTCTAAAACATCTTGCGCGGCACTGCGTAAATTTCCGGTGCGGCTTTCAAAAGGGTTTACATCTGGTGTCCTCCGCCGAAAGGGGACGGGTTCGGGCAATCTGCGGTGAATGTAACTTTTGTAAAAGAAAAAAAGCATGAACCGCAAACGAGCAATTCCCATTTGTTACAAGGGGTGAATTTGACTAAAAACGGATTGTGTGTTTTAATACCGCCTTACCACCGAGCCTCACATGCTCGGTTTTGTTGTAAAAAACTTGCCGTTTCCGGCAAAGGTTCCCCCCTTTGGCAATTCTACCCATCGGATATTGTGTAGTTCGAACTCACCCTGAGTTCTTCCAGCCCCATGACTTCGTCTCAACTTCCCAACTATTTGCGAGCAAATCGAAAACGCTTGGCGCTTTCCCAAGATGAAGTGGCTTTTCTGCTGGGAACTCAAAGCGGAGCCAAGGTGTGCCGGAATGAACGGTTCGTTCGGGAACCGAGTTTGGCAACGGCCTTGGCTTACGAAGTGATATTTCAAAGACCAGCCAGCGAACTCTTTGGCGGTCTCTATCAAAAAATCGAGCAGGAAGTGGTGGCCCGCGCCAAAACCCTGACCTGCCGGACTGATGGCCGAAAACCCAATCAGCGGACGGTTCACAAGCGCCAGACACTTACCAGTATCGCTGCAAAGCAATCCAATAACTCTCTCAACTAATCATGAATCAAATCCAACCCAAACATTTTCGTATTCTAGCCATCGCGCCCTCAACCCGAGGCTTCGGTTTTGCGGTTCTTGAAGGACAGGAAACACTGGTTGATTGGGGCGTCAAACCAGTTAAGAAGAAGAACAAGAACGTCCAATCACTTAAGAAGGTGGAAAAGCTGATTGCCCAATACCAGCCGGGGGTGCTGGTTCTTGAAGATGCTTCGGCTAAAGGCTCACGCCGTTCACCCCGCATCCGGAAACTCAGCCGGCAAATCAGCAAGTTGGCGGAAACTCGCAAGGTGAGGGTAAAACTATTTTCACGTGACCAGGTGATGAAGTCTTATATTACCGATGGGCCGGAGACAAAATACGCGCTGGCTGAAGTCATCGCCCAACGATTTCCCGAAGAACTAGGCTCTCGCTTGCCGCCGAAACGCAAACTGTGGATGAGCGAAGATTCACGGATGAACATCTTTGCTGCGGTGGCATTGGCTTTGATGCCACGACTAAAGAGCGGACAGGTCCGACCAGTAAACCCGGTGGCGAAAGCGCACACCGTCCGCTAGTCCTTGAATCGGTCACCAAAAAGGGAATCCACCGGGACCCCGAGGCATCGCGCCAGGGCGATCAGTTCATAATCCGAGACGTTCCGCGCACGGCTCTCGATGCGGGAAATCGCCCCCTGATCCAGTTGAACGCCATACTTGCGCACGCCTTTGGCCAGATCGGCTTGCGAAAGCGACGGGTCATGGAAGACCCGCGCCTCACGGATTCGCTTGCCCGTGACATTCTTGAACTTCGACTTTTTCAAGCACCGGCGAGTATAGCATGACGATTGGGTGATTATGTTGAAACAACATGCTTTTGCGATTGACGGCGAACGGCGCGTCGCCTATAAGTCCACCTATCCGAAGCGTCAGCAAAGTATTACGAACGAACAAATCGTTCATTGGGGAGCGATCGCAAGGGATAACATCGCATGAAAAGCTGTTTGGATCGCATCCAGGACTGGCCTGCGCTGGCGAAGGCGGCCCGCTATTCCGTCACCGCCCTCGCCTGTCAGTGCGGCGTGTCGCCGCGCCAACTGGAGCGTTTTTTCCAAACCCGCCTGCAACAATCCCCGCATAACTGGCTGCGCGAATTGCGGATGAAGCGAGCGATTGAATTGGTTTGTGATGGGACATCCCTCAAACAGGTGGCCGAAGAACTCTGCTACAAAGACCTGGTGCATTTTACGCATGACTTCAAAGAATACTTCGGGGTCACTCCCGGCCAACACTCCAAACAGCCCATTTCACTGACAGCAACGGGTCCGATGTCGCGTTTTGACAATAAATGTCGCGTTTAGACAATAGATTTGTCTTGGAAGCGACCAAATCATGTGCTGAAATCATCCGCGTCACACCAAGTTCTTTAACGGACGAAAGAGTTCTGTTGGGGTCCGGCGTTCGCGGACTGTGGTTCATCAGTCTTCATTCTTCCATACCTGAGGCATCAGCGGGAAATGCGGTTGAGCATTGAGGGTTGGCAAGCTCGGTCGGCGTTTTCCACGGTGCGGATCATATCCTATGAAAACAATCCTAACGTCGGTGTTGGTTGCGGTTTGGTTCTGCGTGAGTGCCTTTGCGCAGACCGCTTCGCTACCACCAGTGAGCATTGCCGCAACAGGCGGGGAGAAAATCGGACCGTATGCCGTCGTTGAACGTGGCGACCACCACCGCGTCTGGCAGCGAGTGACGGTGGCAACCAACTCGAACGGGAACACGATTTCCCGGACCAATGCCGTTTACACCGAGCTTGAAACCGGGATGAACGTAAAACAACCGGACGGCACCTGGGTCGAGGCCAGCGAAGAGATTGAAATTATCGGTACGGGTGCGATCGCGCAAAAAACCCGGCATCGGGTGAGCTTTGCCGTCAATTGCAACTCCCCCGTGGCCATTGACCTGGTGACCGCCGATGGGAAAAGACTTCAGTCGCGAATTTTGGGACTCGCCTATTTCGACACCGCCACCGGACAGAGTGTGTTGATTGCCGAAATCAAGAACTCGGATGGCCAGTTGTTGATGGAGGCCAAAAACGAGGTGATCTATTACGACGCCTTCACCGGTTTCAAAGCGGATGTGCGTTACCACAACCGCAAAGCCGGGCTGGAACAAGACATCATTCTCCGGGAAAATCCGCCTTCCCCCGCCGCCTACAACTTGAATCCCGCCACGACGGTTCTTGAAGTTTTGACCGAGTTTTTCAATCCGCCCGTGCCGGCGAAGATCGTGCGGGTCATTGACGGCACCGTGGATGAGTTTCTGGATTTCGGCGACCTGAAGATGGGCCGGGGGCGGGTGTTTGTGATGGGAGCCAAGTCAACCGAGATTCCGGTAACCAAGCAATGGGGCACGTTGAGCGGGCGCACCTTTCTGATTGAGGAAATTCCGTACACTTCGGTTGAACCGGAGCTCAAGACCTTGCCGGGAAGAACGGCGTCCCTGACTTCCCCGGATGGCGTGCTGCATCAAGTCTCGGTCAAGCGCCTCTTGCCGGCAGTCAAGCCGGCGAAAAAAGCCCCGGCCCCGATGAAAGTGGCCAGCGCGCCCTTGAGTGGTCAAGGGGTGGTGTTGGATTACACCACCGCGAGCAGCTCGAACAATTTTACCTTTCAAGGTGACACCACCTATTACGTGAGTGGCACCGTCAATCTGGGTGGCCCCAACACGACTTTTGAAAGCGGCACCGTCATCAAGTATGCGCCCACCAATACCCCCAAGCTGAATATCACCAGTCCGATTACCTGGCAGGGCAGTGCATATCGTCCGGTTGTGATGACGGCACGTGATGACGACACCGTGGGTGAAACCATTTCTGGCAGCACCGGCAATCCCAACACCAACTATTTCGCCAACCCCGCCCTGTATATTGATGGCACGGCTGCCGGCACGAACGCCGTATTACAATCCCTGCGAATCGCCTATGCCCAGAGCGCCATTGTTTTCAACGGCAGCACGGGGCATATCGTCAGCCATGCGCAACTGGTCAACTGCGCCAACGGGATTGCCGCGACCAATGCGGACTTCAGCCTGCGCAATGCGCTGTTGTATAACGTGCTCACCAATTTCAACGGCGCCAGTGCCACAGGCCGCTGCGAACATCTGACCATTGATACGGCCAATTGGCTGAACAACAACAGCGCCATCACCCTGACTATGACCAACAGCCTGTTGGTGGGGGTGACCAACGCGGGCACCTTTACCAGTAATTCGGTGAGCACCGGAACCTCGGCGGCTTTTGTGACCGTTGGCGCGGCCAGCCATTATTTGGCCGACAACACCTATCGCAATGCCGGCACAACCAACATCAACGCCACACTGGCTAACGACTTGCAAAACCGGACCACTTATCCGCCGATTGAGCTCACCAATAACTTCACCGTGAACACGGTGCTGGCCCCGCAGGCGCAACGGGACATGGATGTGCCGGATTTGGGCTATCACTACGACCCGCTGGATTACGTGGTCAGTGGTCGGACGCTTTCGGCCAACCTCACACTGACCAATGGGGTGGCACTGGGCACCTACGGGTCGTCCTATGGTCTGAAGTTAAGTTCGGGGAGTCTGGTGTCCGAAGGGACGCCGCCACGATTGAACTGGATCGCCCGCTACAACACGGTGCAGGAACAGAGCACGGCCAATTGGTCGGCCAGCACGGTCGGAATCGGGGTGTGGGTGTTTTCAAGTCCCGTCCCCGTGCGCGTGCGCTTTACCGGCTGGTCGCTGCTGGCGGGAGTCGGAGAGCATTTCAATGATGGGAGCACGAGCACCACGCCAACCGCGTTCAGTCACTCCCGATTTGCCGGCGGCAAGTTTACCGTCTGGCCCAGTTCAACCGCTCTGACCAACTGCGTCTGGGAGCGGGTGTTCTTGACGTTAAATGACAGCGGGTACGATCTAACTTGGTATTTGTTCAACAACCTTTTTTTCAGGGGTAATTTGATTTATCGAGCTCTGGGCAACAATCCGGTGCTGCGGGCCTACGACAATCTGTTCGACAACACCTGGATCGGGCGGGGCTTCTTCAGCGCCTCCTTTACCGGCGACTACAACGGCTACGTGACCAACTGTAGCCGCCTGACCACCGGCGCGCATGATGTCCTTCTGACCAACAGCCCGGTGTACCAGACGAGCTATCTGGGCAACTATTATTACCCGACGAACGACGGGAACGTGAGCCGGCTGATTGACGCCGGTAGCCGGACGGCAGCCGCAGCAACATTGTATCACTTCACCACCACGACCAATCAGGTCAAGGAAGCGACTTCACAAGTGGACATCGGCTTTCACTACGTGGCGGTGGATGGCAACGGTAATCCGATCGACACGAACGGAAACGGGGTGCCGGATTATTTGGAAGACCGGAATGGCAACGGCACGGTGGATTCCGGCGAGACCGATTGGCAAAGCGCCACGGACTTGGGACTGAAAGTGCTGATCACCCGACCGCGTAGCGGAGCCATCCTGCCGTGACGAATGAACGTCGTTATCCCCAATCTTTTTTACCCAAAGATCCTATGAGTGAGCAAAACCAACCCGACAACGAACCGAACATTTCTGACGACACCAACGGCTGCGGGCAAACGCCGGCCCCGGAAAACGCGGCCGCCACAAGGCCCCGGCTGCGGCCGAAGCGGGCACTGGTCTTGAATCTGATTGTGCTGCTGGCCGTTGTTCTACGACTGGGCTTCGTGGACTTGCCCCACGCGTGTGCTTGGTATGATCCTTGGATCGGATGCTACCACCATAAGGGGTGGGATTATCCGTGTCAAACTCAAACATGTGGCTCCTGTCCTCCAGGCTCGAATGATGATAGCGGTGACAGCAGCAGTAGCAATGGCAGCAGTGGCAGCAGCAGTGGCAGTAGCAGTAGCAGCAGCGGTGGCGGTGGTGGCGTCGGCGGTGGTTGCCGTAGTGGTGGATGTATAAGTGCAGGATCGGGGATGCCGGTGTGGTGGGTGAGTGAGCCGTTGATGGCTCTGTGGTTGAAAGATATCCCGTTATCTTACCAACCCAGTCACGGCTCGCCGGTCAATTTTCAACTCCTGTTTAAGAGCTCTCTGGACAGTGACCTCTACTATGAAATGAGCACGACAACGAACATGATCTTCAATCTCGGAGAAAACTGGTTCAGCCCGTGGCGCAGTTACTTGAAGGCCACGACCACCGCCGGCACCTATAAGTTCTTCAACGGTCTGGGCGGCGACGTCATGCTGACGCCGGGAAGCCTGGCGTATCGCGAGCGGATGGCTATCGGTAGCAGCAGCGCGCGATGGGGGACCAACCTGTTCATCCAATCCACGTCCGGGGCGCAGGAGGAGTTCGGCTGGAAGTTCACCGGCTCGGACGGCATTGACCGTTACTTCCTGACTCACAAGCAGGATCCCGATGGGAGCACCACGACGTTCAATTGGGCGACCAATGGCAGTGGCGTGGCCTGCCTGATGTCCATCACGGATGTCGATAACAAAACTACGACGCTCACGTACACCAACATCAACGGTAGCACGCTGCTCGCGCAGGTGTCTGATCCCTGTGGCCACACCGCGACCCTGCAATACGACCAAAGCACGCCGGTGGTTATGATGCCCGCCCTGACCAATATCACCGATGCCGCGGGCCTGAGCAGTTCGTTCGGCTACGGTTCCAGCGGGCTTACAAACTTGGTGACGCCGTACGGGACGACGACCTTCACCGTGACCTTGGGGAGCAATCCAGGAGTCCATGTCAACGAGTTAGGGGTGCGGGATCATCTCTATGTGTATTTGAGTAGCGACTCGTCCGGGAAACTGACCAACTCCTATGCGGCCTGGGTTCCGAGCACCTCGCCTTATTCAAACACTTTCGACACGACTAACAGCAACTGGGGCAATTCCTTTTACTGGGGGCCCAAGCAGTATGCGCTGCTGTCGTCGGACTTCTTGGCCGCGCTCACCAACAGCAGCTATCCGGTGGCGAACCCGTATTACCTCTATGGCACCAATTACCTCCAGGCCCGGCAGCGCCACTGGTTGATGCCCACCAATACGGACCCGGTCGGCCAGACGCTTTCACTCGAACGCGCCCCCAGCCCGGACGGGGTCACGCAGGGCCAGATCACCTGGTACGATTACGCCGGCAAGGACCCGGCCAATCCGCGTCTGGAGGGCACCATGATCTTGCCGCTGTTCAAGGCGTGGCTGCTCCCCAGCGGGGAATCGCGTTTCATCCGGTACGAGCGCAACGCCCTGGGCGGGCCGACCGGGACGATCGAGACGTATAGCGACGGCAGCGGCAGTCTGCAACTCCGGACGAACGTCATGGTTTACGGGACCAACAACATTGATTTGCTGGTCCTGACCAACGCGGCGGGCGTGATGGCGAGCAGCAACGTGTTCAACGGCTACCACCAGGTGGCAACCAATTACGATGCGCTCAGTCAAACAACGGTGTACACCTACGACGGCTACTCCCGGCTCACCAGCGTGAAAACCCCCGCCGGTTTGACGACGACCAATCTCTACGGGACCGACAACTACCTGTCCCAGACCATTGACCTGGAGATTGGCCGCACCAACGCCTACACTTGGATCAATGGTTCGATTTATTCCCACACCGACGAGCGTGGATTGACGGTGACCAACACCTGGGATGGGTTGAACCGGCTGGTAAAAGTGGCCTATCCCGACGGCACATACGTGACCAACGTGTATGACAAACTGGACCGGGTCCGGACGATTGACCGGCTGGGCTTCACCAACCGGTATGAGTACGACGGCTTCCGGCGGAAGGTGCGCGCGGTTGATGCCCTCAACCGGACGAACCTCTACGATTACTGTGACTGCGGCGTTCTGTCCTCGATTACCGATCCGCTGAACCAAACGACGAGCTTTTATTACGACCTGAGCGGGCAACGGGTGGCGACGGTGTACGCCGACTATTTCGCGGTGACCAACAATTACGATCTGATGGGTCGGGTGACCAATGTGATTGATAGCGCCGGGGGCAGCGTAACCAACTGGCTTAATAACCAGGGTCTGGTGGTGGCCTCCAGCAACGCCTTTGGTCAGGTGCAGAGCGTCGTTTTCAATATTGAAGACCTTAGTGCGAGCACCGTGGACGCCAACGGCGTCAGCATCACGAACAGCTTCGACGTGCTGGACCGCCTGGCAACCCGCACCTATCCCGATGGCGGGGTGGAGAAATTCGGGTATTCCGCGCGTGGCCTCGTGGCGTACACGAACCAGCTCAATCAAACCAACTTCTACGTTTACGATGCGGCGCGGCGAAAGACTTACGAAACCAATGCCAACAACGAAATCACGCAGTTCAAATACGATGCCTCGGGTAATCTGACGAACCTGATTGATGGCAAAAGCCAGACGACCACCTGGAACTACAACGAATACGGTCTGGTGACCAACAAACTGGATGCGGCCGGCAACATCCTGCTCGTTTACACCTACGATCCGAACAATCGTCTGACCAACCGCTACAGTATTTCCAAAGGCAACACGGGTTACAAATACGACGCCGTCGGCAATTTGACCAATGTGAGCTACGCCGTCAGCCCGAACCTCACCTTGAAATTCGATGGCCTTAATCGCCTGACAAACATGGTGGACGCGGCGGGCACAACGGTTTACGGTTACACCACGTTCGGCGCGTTACTGAGTGAAGACGGCCCGTGGGCCAATGACACTGTGAGCTACACTTACGACAACGGAAGGCGACGCAGCGGGTTGACGTTGCTGGCACCCAACGCCTCGGCGTGGACCGAGAGCTACGGTTATGATGGTGCCAACCGGATGACTAACGTCACTTCACCCGCCGGGGTCTTCGCTTATGCGTATGACGCCACACGCAAGTTGCAGGTGAGCAAGCTAACACTGCCCAACACCAGCTACATTACCAACGCCTTCGACAGTGTCGCCCGACTCACCGGCACGTATTTGAAGAACAGCGGCAACTCAGTTCTGGATTCCTACACTTATGCCTACAATGCTGGCAATCAGCGTACGAACATCGTCCGCACCGACGGCAGCTACGTGGATTACGCGTACGACAACATCGGGCAGTTGAAAACCGCCAAGGGCAAAGAATCCGGTGGTAGCACGAACCGTTTGCAGGAGCAGTTGAGCTATGTGTATGACGCCGCCGGCAATTTGAACTGGCGCACGAACAACGCGCTCGTCCAAGCGTTCAATGTGAACAATCTGAACGAACTGACGACCACGACGAACAGCGGGACGCTGACGGTCGCCGGCACCACCCCCAGTGCCGCCACGAATGTGACGGTCAACACATCCAATGCGGTGTTATATCTGGACAACACGTTTGCCAGAGACGGCTTCACCGTGACGAACGGGAATAATACCTACAAGGCGATTGCCAAAGACAGTTACGGGCGCAGTGACACCAACAGCCTCACGGTGAATCTGCCGGCCACGAACACTTATGCCTACGACCTCAACGGCAATCTGACCAGCGACGGGACGCGTGGCTTTGATTACGATGATGAGAACCAACTCATTCGCGTGACGGTGACGAACGCTTTCAAGAAGGAATACCTCTACGATGGGAAGCTGCGGTTGCGCGTGCGCAAGGAATTTGCGTGGCAGGGCGGTGCCTGGGCGCAAACCAACGAGTTACGTTTTGTTTGGGACGGCGATGTCATCATTCAGGAGCGGGACGCGAACAATCTGCCCAAGCTGACCTTTACGCGCGGGCGGGATTTAAGCGGGAGTTTGCAGGGAGCGGGCGGGATTGGCGGGCTGCTGGCCATGACTGAAAGCATCGCTTCCAATCCCGAGCACAGTTATTATCACGCGGACGGCAACGGGAATGTGACGATGCTGATTAACAGCAATCAGCTTCAAATTGCAAAATATCTCTACGACCCGTTTGGGAATCCACTCTCGGTCAGTGGTTCCAAAGGGTTTGTGAATCCGATCTGGTTCTCCAGCCAAATCTATGATTGGGACACGGGCTTCTTGCATTACAAATACCGCATCTATATTCCGGAATTGCATCGCTGGTTGAATAGAGACCCACTGGGAGAGATGTATGACATCAACTTCTATAGCTTCGTTCACAACAACGCATTGCTTTATTTTGATACAGACGGCAGGGCTCAACAAAGCTATGATCAAGGTACTTGGGACAACGGATATGCCGGAGTTTGCGTTCCAAACAATGGACGAAATCCTTCCGCAATAGGAAGTACAACTGGAATAGCTGCAACAACAGCGGGCATTTTTGGAATGTTGGACCCAAATTACGACAATCCTGCTGGTATGACCCCTGCGGCATCGGCCATGCAGTTATGGTGCGCGCTCGGGCACAAAAATCCTTTCGCACCCCCAGCAGTATTTGGCGCGGGACAGAACCCTCCGCCCGCGCGCCAACCAAAGCCCCAACCATGCCCACCACGACCACCATTATTACCGCCGTGGGGAATGGGATGTTCAATATGTCCTGTAAATGGTCCAATCAGACTTTAGCAAGTTAGTCGCAGAAACTAAAATTTATGCGGATTACCCAGCAGAAACACTAATAAACATAATGGCTTTTATACGCGCACTATGCACAATTTCAAATGAAGCTGTGTATAGCAACTACGCTCGCGGTGTCTTGCAAGAACGGACCGATAGACTGTCGTTTGAGCTCGCAGATAGCTTGCCCACGTTAGTGCATTCGGTATCTTGAAGTTGCTTATGAAGCCGTGTTCCTATTGCGGAAGAGAGAATGAGGACAGTGTGTCGTATTGTCGCGAATGTGGTTGTGTGTTATCCGACGCGTCGTCTTCTATCTGCGAGACATTGTCACCAAAACCAATGTGGCGCTTCTTGCGCTGGGCGCCAACTGCGATCGCTTTATGGATGTTTGGGCTAATTTTCGCATTCCTTTCCATTGCGAACATATGGTTGGCGATTTTGGCATTTCAAGGCTCCATTCATGATCCGAGTATTGGGGATTCAAAGAGAATGGCGCAAGTGCTGCTTCGTGGTGCGTTAGAAAATGGAGTGATTGCCTTGCTCTGCATCAGCAGTTGGTGCTTGATGCGGCGGCAAACACGAAACCATCTATTGGTGGGCGCCGGCGCCGTCATGTTCGCGCTTTTCATTACTTCGATGCGATGGATGTATTGGGAAATAAGAGGGACGAATACACTTAGTTGGATTGAACCTGTGCTAGTTTGGCCATGCTTGATTTACGCAATAGTCTATGCGTATCACGAGAGCAAAAGTTTTGCTATCGCCGTCCCGCCAGATCAATCGCCCCCCCTACGTGACTCCTGAGTAAGCGTCCCATGTGGGACCACTGGCGGATGAAGGTCATATTCGTCATAGCATAGGTAAGCGACACGCGTAGCACCTATTGACAAAGGAACGATTGGCGCACTGGCATCGTAAGGCCGGGATTTTGCCGTTGCACCGGCTATGGGCCGCACTGGCATCGTAAGGTTACGACGCTAGTGGCCGGATTATGAGCCGGTGATCTGGCGCATGGCGTCGTGGAAGGACAGGCCGAGAACCTGGACGTGGAAGTCAATGGCGTTGCCGGCGAGGTGGCGTTCAGGCCAGCGCCAGTAACTGTCTTTGACGAGGAGGCCGGGATAGGCGGGCAAAATAAAATTGCCGGCCTCGCACGCGATGAATTGGAGGCCGAGGTACTATTTGTCTTCAACTCGCTTTGCGACATACAGCGCGTATTCCTTGTCCTGGTACGCGAGCACATACTCGGCGTCGAGGAGATGCTTCCACTCGCTGCCGGTTTGCGTACGGTAGAGCAGCAGTTGTTCCGGCTGATAGCGGCGACAAACGTCCACAATCTCCTGCCTCGTGATCTGATCCGACCAGAACCGTTTGAACATTACCACGGTCAACTCCGGCGGCACGGACAACCCCGCCTGAAAAGGGTAAATCATTGACGGAGTATAGCACCAGTGGGTGCGGGGGGCGTACTGTCGCATCTTGGCCAGCAGCGGGCTGGAGGCGGTCCGGGGACTTTGCCGAAGGTCTTTGACACTCACCTCCAATCGCGCTTCCGCCATCGCCAAGGCCAAGGCGGTCAGCAAAGAAAGCCCCACCCATTGCCAGGTAGCCCGGGAACCAAGTCGAAGCGCGCCCGCCGTCCAGAGTTGGCCCACCACGCGGATGACCTCGCCGGTGGCAAATCCCGTCAGCCAGGCAAGCGGAACGGACAAATGCAGATAGTAATACGACCACCAAGGACGGTGGATGGCGTGAACAGTCAATGCGGTTAAAAGCAAAACGAGAGGAAACGCCATTTCGCGCCAGCGCTTTTGCCACGCGACTAATAGCAGGGCAATCGCGGCACCGACCACGCACTCAAGGTGATCCAAAAACACAATCGGTCGGAAGGGATAATCATCCGGGCCGGGCATACCGGGGACGGCATGCTCCATGGCGTGCGATTTCCAAGACGTCGCGAGACTCCCCCGGCCCCAAGTGAGTCCGATCACGATGAAAGTGATGCCAACCACCACCGCCCATTGGAGTGCGGTGCGGAAAGCCTGCCGTCGCCAGGCAGGATTACGATCAGCCGACCGCAGCAGAGCGATTTCCGCAACGATGGCCGGGGCCACCATCATGGCCGTGAGTTTGATTCCCAAGGCCACGCCCATGACAATGCCGGAGGCACACAGCCAGCCCCAATGCGGGCGCTTGCCCCACAGGAAGAGCAGCCAGGCGGAGAGAAGCGCCGTGCCAATGGCGGGCACCTCCAGCATGGCCGTAACACTGTACCTCAAGACGTCCGGGGAAGCCGCGAGGAAGAAGGCGGCCAGCAGGGCGGAACAAGTGTCCAGGCGTCGGCGTATCAGTTGGTAAAACGCTCCGAACAGCACTAAGCCGAAACTCGCCGCGACCAACCGGGCAGCCAGGGCCGACGGTCCGAAATTCGCAAAGACCCAGCGGATGAGCATCGTATGAATGGGGGGTTGGTCATTCCAGATGTCGGTGTACAAGGAGAAACCCTTGCTGCACATATACCCTTTGATCACCTCGCCCCCCTCATCCCCGGCCAATTCCAAGGCGGTGCGGAGTGGCAGTTGTGAGAAAAGGAGAAGTAACAATGCAATGACAAGCACAAGCCCTCGGTGGTTTTTCAGGTGAATCACAGGCCTATGTTGCCAACTCATCAAGTAGCGTCAAGCGCTGGTGGACAGCGTGGCGGCCAAGCAACTTCTTTTTCTGTAAATTCATCGAGCGTCAAACTGAGGGCGGGTTTTGGTTTTCCATGTTGAGGTAGATTTTTCCGGTTTCCCAATCGTCGCTGGTCTCGGCCAAGAGGGCGGAGATCAGGCGCAGGAGCGATTTTTCATTGGGGAAGACGCGGGCGACGCGGGTGCGGCGTTTGAGTTCTTGGTTGACGCGTTCCAGGGCGTTGGAGGTGCGCATTCGTTTCTGGTGGGCGGCGGGCAAGGTAAACACCGTGAATCCTTGCGGCAGATTTTCCTCTATCCAGGTCGCGAGTTTTGGCGTGCTTTTGGTGTAGTGGGCCACAATTTCCTTGAGCCGTTGTTCCGCGGCAGAGCGGCTGAGGCACTCGAAGACGCTGCGGATCGCGCGGGCGACTTCGGCGCGTTGCTCGAGGCGCGGGACGTACGCCTGGGCGTTTTGCTGAAGGTGGAACTGGCAGCGTTGCCACGGAACGGCGCCAAAGACGGCTTTGCGCGCGGCGGCCAGGCCCGGGTGGTCGTCACTGACGATGAACGTGACGCCGCACAAGCCACGCTGGACGAGGCTTTGGAAGAAGGCGCGCCAATGCACTTCGGCTTCACTGAGGGCGACGCTCACGCCGAGGATGACGCGTTGGCCGGCGGGCGTGATGCCCAGGGCGATGAGCACGGCACAGTCGCGGAGTTGGCCGTCGTGGCGGACCTTTTCGTAGCGGGCGTCGAAGACCAGATAGGGACAGGAACTCAACGGGCGGTCGCGCCATTTTTGGAGTTCGGCGTCGAGGAGTTTGGCGCAGTCGCTGACCTGGGTGGAACTGACGGCGGTGCCGCAGAGTTCTTCGACGATGGCGGAGACTTTACGGGTGGAAACGCCTTGGACGTACATTTCGGCCATGGCGAGTTTGAGGGCCTGCTCGGAGCGGATGCCTTTTTCCAAGGCGGAAGGATAGAACTCGGTTTCCCCGCGGACCTGCGGCACGCGGAAAGTGATGGGCCCCATGCGGCTGGCGAGGGTCTTGGGTTTGTAGCCGTTGGCGTAGCCTTGGCGGGTGGCGGTGCGTTCGTAGGGTTGGGCTTGGAGGACTTGATGGCGTTCGACGCGCATCGCTTCGTTGACGAGGATGCGGAGGCCTTCGGCGAAGCCGTCGTGGCCTTGCTCGGTCAGGAGTTGCAGGACGTTATTCAAAAGTTCAGGATCGGTGTGGAGCCTATCCGAAAGTTTGTGTGCGGGTCAGAACTGAGAGATAAAGGAGCACATGAATAAAGCGAAGAAAGAAGCTGGTCGAGGAGCAGGGGTGGACGTGCGGTTGATTGATGAATGGCTAGCGGAGCATTACGAGCAGCCGTCGGACATATTGGGGAAGGGCGGATTGCTGGCGCAGTTGACGAAGGCGGGGGTGGAGCGGGCTCTTGGGGCGGAGTTGACGCATCACTTGGGCTACGCCAAGGGTGGAGTGCCGGACGGGAGCAACTGCCGGAACGGGACGAGCGCCAAGACGCTGATTGGGGAAGGTGGCCAGATGGCGATTGCGGTGCCACGGGATCGGCACAGCACGTTTGAGCCGCGCTTGATTGCCAAAGGGCAAAAGCGCTTTGAAGGGTTTGATGAGAAGATCATCGCGATGTATGCGCGCGGGATGACGGTGCGCGAGATCCAAGGGTTGCTGCTGAACCAGTATCAAGTGGAAGTGGGGCATGACTTGATCAGCACAGTGACCGACGCGGTGCTGGAGGAGGTGGTAGAGTGGCAGAACCGGCCGTTGGAACGGCTGTATCCGATCGTGTTTTTCGATGCGCTGCGGGTGAAGATCCGCAGCGATGGCGTGGTGAAGAACCAGGCGGTGTATCTGGCGCTGGGCGTGGCGGCGGACGGGACGCGGGACGTGCTGGGGCTGTGGATTGAACCGACCGAGGGGGCGAAGTTCTGGCTGAAAGTGATGAACGAACTGCGCAACCGCGGGGTGGCGGATATCCTGATTGCGGTGGTGGACGGGTTGAAAGGCTTTCCGGAAGCGATCACGGGCGTGTTTCCGCAGACGACGGTGCAGACGTGCATCGTGCATCTGACGCGGTTTAGTCTGGCGTATTGTTCGTGGCAGGACCGGAAGGCCGTGGCCGAAGAGTTGAAGAACATCTATCGAGCCGCGAGCGCGGAAGAAGCGGCGCGACTGTTGGCCGCGTTTGGGGAGAGTCCGCTGGGGAAGAAGTATCCGATGATCACGGCGAGTTGGCGGCGGCACTGGGCGGAGGTCATCCCGTTCTATGATTACCCGCCGGAGATCCGGAAGATGCTCTACACGACCAACGCGATCGAGAGCCTGAACATGCAGGTGCGCAAGGTGATCAAGAACCGGGGTCACTTTCCGAATGAGGCAGCGGCGAGCAAGCTGATTTATTTAGCCTTGCGCAACATCGTCAAACAGTGGAAAAGACCTCCGACCCATTGGGGTGTGGCCGCGCATCAGTTTGCGCTGAAGTTTGGCGAACGGTTTATCTCCCCGCCCTCGGCGACGGAGAAACGGTAAAACATGAAACCGACCCAAACACAAAATTTCGGAGACCTCCTCGGTGTGGTGGGCCATGTGGTTTTGGATGTTGGATGTGTTTGCTGACACCCCAACAGGAAACCATTGTGGCCCGCCCTCGACCAGTTTTCGCGCGCGGAGCGTCTTCACCCCTCTGGGGTTCGGCTGCACTCGGCTCGCTACGCTCGCCTTCGCTCCGCCTCACCCCAGAGGGGTGAAGACGAATGGAAGCAGAACAAATTACAGAAGCAGGTTTACACCAGCAGCGTGGCGCAGCAATGGCGTCATGGAAGGACAGGCCAAGCACCTGGACATGGAAGTCAATGGCGTTGCCAGCCAGATCGCGCTCGGTCCAACCGTCTGGCTGTTTTCCGGGCTTGCGGGGAAAAGTGAAACTCTGACACGTCTATGCCGCGCTTTTGACTGTGTAAAACCCAACAAACAGTCACCTGTGAGGTTTCGGTAAATCAACTCCAGAATCGAACGACAATAGGTCGCTCAACATCTGCCATTGTTTCTCATCGGGTTTGTGGGTGCCCCTTTCCCAAGCCACAATCAGCGACGCTGCGACCCCCAATTTACCCGCTATTTGATAGGGATGAAGGCCCTTTTCATAGCGCTTGGCCTGAATATAATCACCAGTTGTCTGGATGGCATTCGGGATGTGCTTTCGGCGGTGGCGATTCAAAGGAATATGGGCGCGGGATACGCGAATTTGCCGTTGTGTAAGAGCCAACAGGGCTATTCTCCCCCGGGGAGAAGGAGAATCGTTCGCCGTCTCCCTCGAAGACCTGTGACTGGGTTGGTCGAGTGGCCATCGTGCAATCCGCCGATGGACGGAGGCTGTTCCCTCTCCTTGCCGATAGGCTGTGAAGCGTGAAACATCAATCATTGAACTTTTTCTCCCAAAATTCTTTTTGCTTCCTGAATATCAATCTTTGCCTTGTGACCGTGCTTTTCGAGCAGGTGCAATAGATTTGCGCCATTCAGCAAAACCAGCGGCTTTCCTTTGGCAAACTCATAAGCATCCGGGCCGTAATCAGCCGTCGTGACCAGAATTCCCTTCATCGCACCTTCGTTCAGAACCGTCCCGTATAATTCCCGCACCGCCGCGACACCGACGGTGTTCGTGTATCGCTTGGCTTGGATGACGGTCTTGCCGCCATGAATCGGGTCAGGGTCAAAAACCACAGCATCCACTCCACCATCCCGGCTGGCCTGTGTGACTTTCACTTCGCCGCCGGACTTGCTGAATTCCTTTTCAAAAAGTTCCCGAATCAAATGCTCAAAATCTTCCCAATCCATTGCCGCAAGATTGGAACGCTCGTCTAGTTCGCCGGCAACCTGATACGAAGAGACAAACCGTTTATCCTCGCGGTTGATTTTCAACACTGGCGCGATCGGCGTCAGACTGTGCAGTTTTGAACTTCCAATCCCTTTCAAAGCCTTGAAGCACGCCTTCGGGTCAACTCTGGCGAGATTGATTTTCTGAAATTCTTCCCGCCTCGCATGAACGGATAGGACACAGCCTTTGACATCCTTGCCGGTCGCCTTGTCAACCGATTCAATCCAGCCATTGAAAACAACTGCCTCTAGCGCATTGGCGGCGTCCGCATCGAAAAGTTCATGAATTGTTCGCAAGCAAATCTGGTATAGAACGTCATCGTAAATACGACTCACTTCGCTTTCTGACAGGAACACTTCGACAAATTCATTGCGTGACTTAATGAATTTCACCTCTTTGACACGAACCAAGTCGTCAGGAGAGGGCAGAGCATGATCAACAATCAGAATTTTCGTTTCGCGAACGTAATGCCAAGTCGCCAAGGCCGGAGACGCAAAGAAGCTCTCCAGTTTTTCCTGCGCCTTCGCGTCTTCGCGCCTTGGCGTTCCATTTGAGAATCCCAACGGGATTCCGTCCCAAAGCCCAGCGGTTGCGAGGAACGAGCTACCCTGGGTCAACCGTCCCACGAAATAATTTTCAACCCCAACGGGGTTGTGACTTGGATCGTCGCGTCCGGGCTACAACCCCGTTGGGGTTGATTTCAATTTCTGATCCGTCACCCAGCGTAGCCCCTCCTGCGTCGTGGCAACGCTGGGCTGAATGACGAAATCCCTTTGGGATATTTTCAGACACGCCCCGCCCGCGACAAATGATAACGCCAAGTCGCTACGGGGCGAAGACGCAAAGCGTTTTCCAGTTTCTCCACCGCGCGTTTGACCCCGCCGCGGATTTCCCACACAATCGCGGCATGGCAAATACGTTCGGTCATTTGTTCCGCATCACTACCTGGGGCGAATCGCATGGCGGCGGCGTGGGCGTGGTGGTGGACGGTTGCCCGCCCCGCCTCAAACTTTCCGAGGCCGACATCCAGCCCGATCTCGACCGTCGTCGCCCCGGTCAATCCACTATCGTCACGCCGCGCCAGGAGTCGGACACGGTGCAAATCCTTTCCGGCACGTTCGGCGGTCAGACGCTCGGCACGCCCATCAGCCTGTGGGTGAAGAACACGGACGCCCGGCCCGAAGCGTACTCCGAGATGGCCACCAAGTTCCGCCCGTCGCACGCGGACTACACGTATTTTGCCAAGTACGGCATTCGGGCGTGGCCCGGCGGGGGCCGCACCAGCGCGCGGGAAACCATCGGGCGCGTCGCGGCGGGGGCCATCGCCAAAAAAATTCTGCGCGAAAAGTTCGGCGTCGAAGTGCTGGCCTACGTGACACAGGTCCAGGCTATCGTTGCCCAGGTGGATGCGGCCCGGGTGAAATTCGCCGACATCGAAGCCAACATCATCCGTTGTCCCGATCAAGCGGCGGCGGGAAAGATGATCCGGCTGATCGAAAAGATGCGGCGCGCGGGCGACAGCGTGGGCGGCCTCATTGAAGGCGTGGCGCGCGGCGTGCCGCCCGGCTGGGGCGAGCCGGTGTTCGACCGTCTGGAAGCCGACCTGGCCAAGGCGATGCTCAGTTTGCCGGCGACGAAGGGTTTTGAGATCGGCAGCGGTTTTGCGGGGACATTGATGACGGGCCGGCAACACAACGATGCGTTTCGCATGAAGGGCGGAAAGGTTCACACGCTCACGAACCGGTCCGGCGGCATTCAAGGCGGTATCAGCAACGGCGAACCGATTCTATTCCGCGTCGCGTTCAAGCCGGTGGCCACCGTCATGCACGAGCAGGCCACGGTGACCGAGGATTTCAAGAACACCACGTTGAAGGGGCGCGGGCGTCACGATCCCTGTGTATTGCCGCGCGCCGTGCCGATGGTGGAGGCGATGATCGCGTTGGTGCTGGTGGATCACGCGTTGCGCCACCAGGCGCAGTGCGGTTGACGTTTACTGGCCAGGAGAACCCTCCCACCCGGTGTATTATGTCCGTTTGCCGAGCCAGTAGGCGGGCAGGACGCCTTGACCTTTGACGTCGATGCTGTGCTTCTGGTCGAACTGGAATTTGTCTTTCACTCGTTCGTAGGTCGCTTCGGCGATTTGAATTCTTCCCGGTTCGCCCGTGGATTCCAGGCGGCAGGCGAGGTTGACAGTTTCACCCCAAAGGTCATAGGCGAATTGCTTGCGCCCAATAACGCCCGCGATGATTGGGCCGGTGCTGATGCCAATGCGGATGCGGCTGGAAGTGTTGTACTCGCGATTGAAATGCTCAATCCCCGCCTGCATGTCGAGCGCGAGTTCGGCGCTCGCCTCGGCATGGTCGGGCCGGGGAAAGGAAATGCCGCCGGCCACCATGTAAGCGTCGCCGATGGTTTTAATTTTTTCCAAGCCGTGTTTTTCGACCAACAGGTCAAAGGCCGAAAAGATCTCGTTCAATAGCTGGACGAGCTGCTCCGGATCAATGTGGGCGGACAGGGTGGTGAAGCCGACCAAATCCGCCACCAGCACCGTGACCTCGGGATGGCGGTCGGCGATGTTGGTTTCCCCTTTTATCATCCGCGCCGCGATGGGTTCGGGGAGCATGTTCCGCAGCAACTGCGCGGACTTCTCCTGCTCGACCTGTAGCTGGTCATGCAGATGTTTGGCATTGACGGCGTTGCCGACCCGCAGGATCACGTCTTGAATATCCACCGGCTTGTTCAAAAAATCGTTCGCGCCCGCTTCAATGCCCATCAGCCGTTCCTTGCGATCGGAGAGGGCGGTGATCATCAGAATCGGGAGGTGCGCCGTCTTCGCATATTTTCGCAAATGCCGGCACACTTCGAAGCCGTCCATCTTCGGCATCATCAGGTCGAGCAGAATGACATCCGGCGGCCGCGCGGCAATTTTCTGCAACGCCAGCAAACCGTTTTCGGCCTCCTCAACTTCGTAGCCGCGCGCTTCCAACGGGTCCCGCAGCAGACTGCGGTTTTGCTCTTCGTCATCCACCACCAGCACGAAGCCGGCAGGATTTGCGATCGGGGTGGCGGCTTCTTCCATTTTGAGGACTTCTGTTTTCATAGATTTTGTCAGCAGACTTTTTGCTTTGGTTGAGGTGAGGGAGCAGACGGGAGAAAATCAGTCTCCGTGTTTCATCTGTTCGGCGGTGGCTTTGGGGAGGATGTTCAGCAACAGCCGCTCCGATTTCTCCTTTTCGGCCTGGAGCTGGTCGAAGAGACGCTTGGTGTAAACGGCGTTCACCACCCGCAGGTACACGTCTTGAAGATCGATCGGTTTGGTCAAAAAGTCGTTCGCGCCCGCCTCGATGCCTATCAGTCGTTCTTTGCGTTCGGACAACGCCGTCACCATCAGGATGGGGATGTGAGCCGTCTTCGAATCGGTTTTCAGCCGGCGGCAGACTTCGAAGCCGTCCATTTGCGGCATCATCACGTCGAGCAGGACGACGTCGGGCGGGCGCTCGGCGACCCGCTGGAGCGCCTGCACGCCGTTCTCGGCCTCGGCAACTTCATAGCCGCGCGCGGCCAGCGAGTCGCGCAGCAAAGCGCGGTTGTACTCTTCGTCATCCACCACCAGCACGAATCCCGGGGCAGGCGCCGGTTGGGTGGCGGTGGGTTTCAGGTTTTGGGTTTCATTTTGCATAATCTTTAAGGAGTTATTTTTTTGTCGGGCGCGAGTGTGCCGCCGCAATGAATTTAGTGACGGCGGCGATAAAGGTGCGGGTGTCAATCGGCTTGGTCAGATAGCCATCGCAACCCGCGTTCAGCGCGGTTTCCTCGTCGCCTTTCATGGCGTTGGCCGTGAGTCCGACCACGGCCAGGTGGCGCGTCGCGGGATCGGCTTTGAGGTGTTTGGTCGCGGACAGGCCGTCCATGCCGGGCAGACTGAAATCCATCAGCACCAGGTCCGGTAACAGCGCGCGCGCCATCCGCAGCCCTTCTTCCGCCGTCGGCGCCGAAGAAACGACGAAGCCGTTCGCCGCCAACAAGTCGGTGGCCAGTTCAAGGTTCAACAGGTTGTCCTCGATGATGAGTATTTTGTTGCCCGTCATAAGTTCGCTCCAGGGCCCGCCGCCGCCGCCGCATCACTCAACGCCCCCAGCCGTTCCAGTTCGGTGAGCAGGCTTTGCCGCTCCGTCTTGGAGGTGATGGACTGCACGTGCCCGGCCAGTTGTTGGCGTTCGTCTTCATTGAGCACGGTGCCGGTGTTGATCAGAATGGGAATGTTTTTCGTGCGCGGGTGCGCGCGCAGTTGTTCGACGACCTGAATGCCACCGAACTCGGGCATGTTGAAATCCAGAATGATGACTTCCGGAAGATAATTCGTGGCGAACTCCACGCCGGTCCGGCCGTGCGAAGTCTGAAGCACGCTAAAACCTTTGTGCAGCAGCGTTTTTGACAGCAACTCCAGAATGGCCGGCTCGTCATCAATGATGAGAACGGTTTTAAGTTCTTTGCCGACGGTTTGGTCGGATTGGCGGATGGCGTCCGCCAAGCGGGCGCTCACCCGCTCGGAAACCGCTCCATCCTTGCCCAATAAACGGAACGCCAGTTGGCCATTGCCGGTCTCCGAAAAAATCACCTGCGGGATGCCGGCCGGGATGCGGGCGCGGTCATTGGGTTGTTCCGGCGTCTGACCGGCGCCGCCCATTTTCTGGTCAATCACCACGGCATAAGGCCGCCGGGCTTTCAACGCGGCCATCATCGCCGCCGTCTCGGAAACCACCGCCACCTCGTAACCCGCCCCCGTCAGGTACTGGCCAACCAGTTGCTGATGGGCGTCATCATTCGTCACGACTAAAACCAATGGCCGGATGGTGTCGTCGTGCGCGTCCGGCTGGTCGGTGAGTTGGATCGGCGGGGCTTCGGCCTTGGGAATCGGAATCAAGAAAATGAAGGTGCTGCCTTTGCCTTCGATGCCTTCACTCTCCACCCAGATCCGGCCGCCGTGCAATTCGACCAGTTGCTTGGTCAATGCCAATCCCAACCCTGTGCCTTGCTGCTGCCGGCCATAGGACGAGTCCACCTGCTCGAACTCTTTGAAAACGCGCTCCTGGTCACTCGTCTTGATGCCAATGCCCGTGTCCGTAACGGCGACGCGCAAGGCCTCGCCTGCCGGACTCGCATCGGCGCGGGTGGCGGGTTGGATGGCGGCGGTCACAAAAACTTTCCCGCCGTCCGGGGTGAACTTGATCGCGTTGCTGAGCAGGTTATACATGATCTGCTTGAACTTTGCTTCGTCCGCGAATAGTGATGGCAAGTTCGAGTCCACCGCGACCTCAAGGTTGATATGTTTTTTGTTGGCCAGCGTTTTGACAATCGTTTGCACCTCCGACAAGGCTTTGGCGACGTTGAACTTGTTGCACATCAGTTCCACGCGCCCGGCCTCCACCTTGGCCAGATCCAGAATATCGTTGATGAGCTGGAGCAGGTGGCGGCCGCTGTTGAGAATGTTGTTGCTGTATTTAAGTTGCCGGTCGTTCAGGTCGCCAAACGTTTTGTCGGCGAGGATTTCCGAAAAGCCGATGATGGCATTGAGCGGCGTGCGCAATTCGTGGCTCATGTTGGCGAGGAACTGACTCTTGGCGAGATTCGCGGATTCGGCGGCGTCCTTGGTATGCTGGATGGCGGCTTCGGTCTGCCGGCGTTGCGTGATGTCCAGAAAAATACCGTCGGCGCACATGATTCCCTCGTGGGGCCGGGTGCTGAGCGCGCGGTTGTGCAACCAAATCCACCCGCCGTCTTTCCGGCAGATGCGATATTCCACGTCGAACTTTTCGCCCGCGGAAAAAAGTTTCTGATAAGCCTGCCCGACGCGCGCCGCGTCTTCCGGATGAATCCGATTCAGCCACAGTTGCCCGCCGAGGAGTTCTTCCGGATCGTAACCCAGCACCTTGGCGGCGTTACCGCTGATATAAATCAGGTCCCCGTTTGAGTCGGCCGTCCAGACCACGTCCGGGATATGATCAATGAGCGAACGATATTTTTCCTCACTCGCGCGCAAGGCGTGCTCGGATTGTTTGCGCTGCGTGATGTCCTGAATCACCGCCTGAAACTCCCGCGTGTCGCCCTTTTTCTGAAACAGCCGCCGGACCCGGTATTGATGCCACACCACCCGATCGTCCGGCGAATGTAGGCGATGGTCGAATGAAACCACCGGTTCATCCGCCGGCAGGGAGTTGATGTAGCTCAGCGGAACGGCGGCATCCTCTTCGGAAAGCGTTTGGAAAAAGTTGGTGCCGAGCAGCTCCGCGCTGCGTTTGCCGTGGAAGCGGCAGAACGTCTCATTGACAAACGTGAGCAGGCCGTCCGGCTGGAACCGGCAAATCAAATCCGTCTGGTCTTCCACCACCGCGCGAAACCGCTTTTCACTTTCCGACACCGCGCGTTCCGCCGCGCGCCGTTCGGCGGCGGTGGCCGCCAGCAGCATATTGGTGACCGCCAGAATCCCGATGTAACTGCCGATCAGCATCAGGCTTTCCCTTTCCGTATTGGTGGCGAAGGGCCCGGTCCCATGGGCCAGGGAATAAATGGCCAGCGCCGACACCAGCAACGTTCCCGCCGTGGCGCCCCGCTGGCCAAAGCGCAACGCCCCCCAGACGAGAAAGGGAAAGGGCAGGTAGGCCAGCGGATAATTTTGAATCCCCTGGCCAACCCAGGAATTGAAAGAAATCAGCGTGCCGCCGATCAAGCCCGCGCCG
>ORMF010089577.1_pt1 | contig 28808 bp, 28 predicted proteins | sample 1779871 | NCBI WGS metagenome assembly ORMF01 (sample SAMEA104232316, study PRJEB22302) | groundwater metagenome | biome: forest; feature: aquifer; material: groundwater | place: USA | collected 2011-08-07 | depth 5.4 m | reverse complement strand
CGGAAAAAAACGTCAAGACGCTGGTCAATCCAAAGCCAAGTAGCACCAGTAATGCTGGGAGCGCACAGCAGAACAATGTTGCAAGTGATGCGAACAGCCCGATATAGGCGGAAAGGGGTTCTCGCAGCGTCGATTTGTGAATTGCTGCGGGAGCACCCAGCGATGCTGATTCCGGTGAGCCAATTGTGGATTGACGACGATTCATCTGCCTCCAGCGAGAAAAATAGGGGCGGCTTGACAACCCCCAGCTAGTTGCTTACTTCGGAACCACCTTACCGTAGTTTCCGGTCGTAAGAACGAAAGCCTGAACATTCACACCGGCTTGCTTCGCCAACTTGTGCACAGAAACAACCTACACTCTATACGCGAATATCGGGTCGAGAGCAGTGAACGCCGAAGGAAGGGCAAAACAAACTTCAGCAGCGCACCCGGACGTACGTTCCATGGACACTATCGGCTCACGGCTGATCGTGCCCGTACCTCCTGGACGGCGCGAGTGATGTCCCCCAGACAGCAGCTTCCACTGGGGTTCTTGACCTCGCAGGCGCAAAAGCCGGCTTCGATCTCCGCTTTGATTTCATCCGGGATCTTTGTGCTGCCCAGCTTTTCGATGTCACGGCGAATGTCGGCTCGACTGTAGTCGAAGCAGTAGCAGAGGGGGATGGGGTCCTCGGTTTCTTTGATTCCGACCCGCACCTTCAAGTCTGGCTTACGAAAAGTCGTCACATCGGAGAAGTACACGACGTCGCAATCTGGCGTGCGGCAAAACGAGTACGACCCGGAACGCGCCACGCGAGTGTGGTCCCGCACCAGACTCTTGACGGTCAAGGTGGCGACCGATTTGCCTTTCTTGCCGCAGGCCGGGCAAAAGCCCGGTTTAGCGGCGGGAATGGAGCAAATATCGGCCTTCGAAGTTGAACAACACTCCGACATCACTTCTTCTCCTTCGGCGCTTCGGCCGTGAATCCGGTTCTGTTAATGGCGTCACGTAGCTGTTGCTCGTTCACCTGGCTGTCGTCGTAGACGATCGTGGCAAGTCCCTTCGCAACGCTCACATCGGCGCCTCTTACTCCCCTAGTGTGCTGAAGTGCGGCTTTTACGCTGACGGCGCAGGCGTCGCAAGTCATTCCATTCACCTTGATCTGGGCCGTAGCTTCTTTGGCCCATGCGATCCCCGCGATCAGAAACAGGCTTGTAAGGATGGCTAGCAATTTCAAATTGAACCTCCTGTCTGGTGATTGCTCTTCTGTTGGTACAGTTAGATCGTCCGGACACGATATCCGGCATCCGTAAACACTTTCTCGAGTTGTCCTAGCGGAACGCGCTGCGGATCGTACTCGATTTCTGCTTTGCGCTGCTCGTAAGACACTGTCGCTTTACGTACTCCTGGGAGTTTCTTTAACTTGTGCTCAACGCCTTCCGCGCAGACGGGGCAGGTCATTCCCTCTACGGCAAAGGCGACGTGTTCCAGAGTCGATGCTGGTTGTGCTTGCGCCTTGCTATCGGAAAGCAACAGCTTTGCGACCGGCCCGGAGTAGTAGGGAAACGCAGCGAACAGGATGACGAAAACCGCCGCAAGCCACAGCCCGACACGGCCCGAGCGGTTTACCGCGGGGAGTTCACAGGCCGAGCCTGGCTCGCAGGCTTTGCGCCGTTTTCGGTAGCTCAGATAGAAACCGATACCGAGGAGAGCGAAAGTCAAAGCCAGCAGGTATGGCCTCCAAGCAGCGAAGACGGCGGATGCCCCGGCGATGCCCATTCCGGCCAGGGCGAATACGATCGGCAAAATACAGCAGAAACTAGCGACCACGGCCGCCAGCAAGGAAGCTCCCAAGAACGCTTTGTCCTTCATTTTTTCACACTCCCAAATCTGCGCCGCGATTTGGACGCCGGCCGGGCGGTCTTTGAGATGATCACCACCGGCTTTGATTCCGCCTCCAGGACGCCACAGCTTTCCAAAGCGGGGGCGTACCGGACCAGATGCTTTTCAATACCCGCGAGGACGGGTAACAGGTCCGGGTTGAGGCGGTAAACCTTATTCTTGCCCTGCCACTCCCAGAGCACGAACCCACAATTCAGCAGGCAAGCCAGGTTGTGGGAAACGCGGCTCTGCTCGACGCCCAGTTTCTCGACGATCTCGCTCACGTGGTGAGGACCGCCCCGCAGCAGGTGCACGATAGCAAAGCGGGTTTCATTCGAGAGGGCCTTAAAGAATTCCCGATATAGCCTGAAAAGCAAGTCCTGCCGCCTGCATCATATGAATAGTATGACATATGATAGAGTATACATATTCTCAATTAAAGCTCCGCTTGTTGTCAATAGAAGCAGATTGGCAACCGCGATCCGCTTTGTAATTTCCCACCAGGAACAGCGTGGCCTTCAGCTTGAGGCCGGTCATTTCACTCACTGCTAATGATTCCCAAGTTCTCGATCGGTTTCGCAGGAGTCGGCAAAGGAAGAACCTTTGGCATCGGTTTGGCGGAATTCGTTGAAACTGCAACAGACATCAACTCGGATTTGCCACCCTGCGGGTGAAGCTACGCGTAGCGCGCATGGGCGGAATCGGCCCAAATTGGGAATCGAGGGGAAATCCGCGCTTGCGCCATGCAAAGTAGCCACCCGCCAGGGGACGCACACGCGTGACTCCGAATTGACGCAGCTGCATCGCCATCATCGCGCTGCTAGCTTCGTTGGGACAGGTGCAGTAAAGCACGACATCCCGGTCGCGCGGAATCTCATGGTTGCGGTGCTCAAGTTCCTCCATCGGAATGCGGATCGCGCCGGGAATCGTGTAGGGCTCGGGAAGAAAGTCCAGCGGATGCCGCAGGTCGACGACGGCGACGATCTCACCCTCCTCCAACTTCCGTTTCAGTTCTTCAGGCGTGATCCGCGCCATTTGCAACTGGCGCAGGAATCGCTGCCTTCTTAAAACAGAATCCGGTGCCTGCGGCCGCCGGCCAAGACTCGGGACGAAAATCGAAATCGCCGAAACCGGCCGGCACGGCCGCCACCATGCGTCCGCTTCCGCGCATGGCGCCTCCCGACCCGCCACCCGCTCCGCCCCGCGACACCTCGCCCGATTCCCTGGCCAAGACCCAGGCTTCCTATCAGAAGATGATTGATCTGGTGGTCAAAGAACTGGATTCCCAGGCCCACTTCGTCTCCTATTCAATGCCCGCCATCGTCGCTTTCCGCAAGCAGGCCTATCTCGAGTTTTCCCTGAATACCACCTTACCGGCGAGCGCTGCCGGCAGCCGTTACAAGATGGCCGCTCTCGCTTTCGACGACCACATCGCCCATCTCATCCGTCCAGTGATGGCCTACTTCAAAGGCGATCTTGATTTCGACGGCATCGCCTTCAGCACCACGATTCACCAGGCGGACAAATCTGCTTCGACACAAAGCAACGAGGCTGTCGAGTTCTTCCTTCCCACTGCCGCTCTACGCTGCTATGAAACGTACGACTGCACCGGACAACAGCTTATCGACGAAGGTTCCGTTCTCATCAATGGCGAGAGGATAAGTCTGGAACTTCAGACAGCAGAGGCCGGCGTCCGGTGAGGGCACCTTCCCGGGGAGAAGCGCGGCGCATCGCCTACGATTTCGGCTCCGGCAATTGCGCGTGAGCCCGCAGGCGGTGCTGGACGAGAAACGCATAGTGCACGGCGGAGAGAACGGTGAAAATGAACGTGGCCCATAGAAAGATCGTGAGAGCAATCGACACCCAGAGCACCGGCTCCACCAGCAACAGCAGGGCAAAGAAAATCGCTGCGACCTGAGCAAGAGTATTCGCTTTGCCGAAAATGCTGGGACGAAAGTCTTTCAGGCCGGCGATCATGAAGAGCACGCCGCTGATCAGCAGGATCGAAATATCGCGGCTGAATACCACGACCGTGTACTTCCACGGCACCAGGGCCCGGTGCTCGATGGAAAGCACCAGGAACATGGTGCTCATCAGCAGCTTGTCGGCGATCGGGTCGAGATACTGCCCGAGCAGCGTCTGCTGGTGGAGCGTGCGAGCCAGCAGGCCGTCGAGCCCGTCACTGATTCCCGCCAGGACAAACAGCACCAGCGCCCACACGTAGTGGTGGCCGACGATATTGATGACGATGAACGGCAGGAAAATCATCCGCAGCAGCGTGAGCTGGTTGGGCGCCGTCAGAATTTGCCGCAGATTCATTCCTGGCCTCCGGGCGTCAGGAATTCGCCCGTCAGCATGGGGGCGGGATCCTGGCCGGTCTGTTGCGCGAAACGCTGGCTGAGCGACAGGATGTTGCTCTCGGGCAGATCCAGTTCCATGCGCTCCACCCGATGCATGGGGAAGAACACGACGCCGGAAGTGAAAGCGTCGCCGCTCTTGATCATGGAGACCAGTTCGTCAAACGAAGCGAGATCGACGCCGCGCAGGCTCAGGCCGACGCTGGAGAGATCGAGGATCGCGCCCCAGAATTTTTCGCGCGGGCCGCTCAACGTCACGATGACGATCGCGCCGGGATGGAAGGGTCCGGCGGGGCGTGGTTCTTGCGGGGGGCTCATGATGGCGGCTGCGTTCGATTGTCTTATCCGGAGGCCGCAAATTGCAAACGGAATAGCCGGCGCCCATAAAAGTAGCGCCGCCGCCTCGGCGGCTGTCGTGGGGGCGTCTCGCCCCCACCTGCGAGGGCAAGTTGCCCTCGCGACAGCCGGCAGGGTGCCGGCGCTACACGTCAGTGATCTCCCTCATTCCGCACCGCCTTCAGATCAATTCCCACCTGCTCGGCCTTCTTATAAAGGTGCGATCGCTCCAGCCCCAGCGCCCGCGCCGTATTCGAAATCTGATGATGATTACGTTTCAGTTCCGCCAGGATCGTTTGTTTCTCAAAGGCGCGTACGCGATCAGCGAGCGGGCCGGTTCCCGCGATAGAGGAATCAGGACTCGCCCCAGAAACCGGCAGCGGCAGCGCGAGCGCCACGGTCTCAGCGGTGACTTCGGCGGAAGTTGCCAGTAGCATCAGCCGCTCCACTGCATTTCTCAATTCGCGGACGTTCCCCGGCCAGGCGTAGTCCTGGAGCGCAGCGATAGCGTCTTCCGTAAAGCGCATCGGCTTCCATCCGTTGGCGGAGCTCACTTGCAGGGCAAAATGCTCGACCAAAGCCGGGGTGTCCTCGCGACGCTCGCGCAACGGCGGCAGCCGCAACGGGAAGACGAACACGCGGTGAAACAAATCCTGCCGGAACTTTCCGTCGCGGACGAGCTTTTCCAGATCGTGATGGGTAGCGACAAGAACTCGCACATCCACAGTGATCGAGCGGTCTCCGCCGATGCGTTCAACCTCGCCTTCTTCCAGTACACGCAGCAGCTTGGCTTGCATGGCGAGCGGCATGTCGCCGATTTCGTCGAGGAAGATGGTGCCATGCTGGGCCTGCTCGAATTTGCCGAGATGGCGCGCGCCGGCCCCGGTGAACGATCCCTTTTCGTGTCCGAAAAGTTCGGATTCGATCAGCTCAGCCGGAACGGCCGCGCAATTCAGCGTCACAAACGGCCCGCCCGACCGCTGACTGCGCTCATGCAGCGTGCGCGCCACCAGTTCTTTGCCGGTCCCGGTCTCGCCCAGGATACAGACGCGCGTTTCGCTGGCGGCTACTTTTTCCACCTGCGCCATGACGCGGCGCATGGTCTCGCCCTGCCACACGATCTCGTGTTTGCCGAGCCGGCGCTCGAGGTCGCGGTTCTCGCGCTCCAGGCGGCCGAGCTTGAGTGCGTTCTCGACCGTGAGCAGCAGCTTTTCCGTGGAAATCGGTTTCTCCAGGAAATCGATTGCGCCCAGCCGCGTAGCGCGCACGGCCATCTCGATGTCCGCTTGCCCGGACATCATCACCACGGGAGTCGGCACGCCCTGCGCCTTCAATTCTTCGAGCAGGGTCAGGCCGTCTTTGCCGGGCATGACAACGTCGGAAAGAATCAGGTCGAAAGCCTGCGCCTTGGCCAATTCCAGCGCCCGGGCGGCGTTGTCGCACACCGTGGCCTCATGTCCTTCGAGGCGAAAGGCGCGCGCGAGCGAGGCCAGTGTGTTGGCCTCGTCATCGACGATCAGTAAGTGCGCTTTTTGGGCCACAGTTGGAACCTCGGGGGCTGAAGCCCCAATTCAACAAAGCTGCTAATCGCAGCGCTGAAGCGCTGCGCCACCCAAAACCTGCGCTACTAACCGCACCACTCAAAACCTGTGCCATGCTCATGGTGCTCCCTGCGGCAAATCGATGCGGAACACGGTCCCTTTTTCTTTCGTGCTCTCGACGGAAATCTTCCCGCCGTGGTCGCTCACCACCGACTGTACAATGGCCAGCCCCAGTCCGGTGCCATGCTGCTTGGTCGTGTAGTAAGGAGTAAACAGACGCGCGCACTCTTCCTGAGTCAGACCGGAGCCGGTGTCGGAGACCGAGAGTTCCACGTCACCGCCGACCGCCTTCGTCCGGACGGTAATTTCGCCGCCCTGCGGCAGAGCGTCAATCGCATTCAGCACGAGATTCGAGAGCGCGCGGTGCAGCAGGTCGGGATCGGCTGAGATCGCCGGCAATTCCGGTTCGAGTTCGGTGTGGACGGTGATCTGGCTTTTCTCTTGCAACTGCGCCTGGAACACCCGCAGAACGGAGCGCACGACTTCGTTGAGCTGCGTGGGTTTACGCTGGGGTTGCGGCATCCGGGCGAATTCGCTGAAGCGGCCGACGATCGTTTTCAGATTGTTGACCTCGGCCAGCAGCGTGGATGTTCCTTCGCGAAATACTTCCTCAAACATCTCGGGCGCTTTCTCTTTTGCGCGGATCAGATTCTCGACCGTGACTTGCAGGGGAAACAGCGGATTCTTCAACTCATGGGCCAGGCGACGTGCCAGTTCACGCCAGGCGGCCACGCGTTCGGCTTGCAGGGTGCGTTCTTTCTGCTGCAAGAGATCTTCTGTCATGCGATTAAACGCAGAAGCCAGTTCGCCAAGTTCATCGCTCGATTCAACCTCGACCTTGGCGTAGAGATCTCCGGCGGCGACCCGGCGCGCGGCCTCGGCCAGCGACACGACGGGCCGGGTGACTCGCGCCGCGAACCACAGACTGGCCAGGACCGCAACCAGAATGCCCGCCCCTCCCACCAGCATCGCCGCCGAGACCACCTGCCTTTGCAATTCGACCAACGGACGCCGCGAACTGCCCACCAGGAGCACGCCCATCAGTTGCTGGTTGGGTCCGGTCAGCGGCATCGCGTGAAAGCTCTCGGCGTCGGCGGAGTCGGCAGTCCAGCGAATCACACTCCGAGCTTCCAGCCCGGAACGACGTACTTGTTCGACCAGGGGCGCAATCTTGTCGGCGCCGGCTGCCGGGCCGTTCAAATCGAGCAATGACTTCGGATTCCAGTTCGCGTCCAGATTCTGATACAGCAGCACGCGCGTGCCCGCCGGGATGTCGAGTGTCGAGAGAAAGCCCTGATCGAGGCGTTCTCCGCCGATGACATAGAGGGGCTGCTCGCCGACGCGTGCCGCGCGCACGGCAAACAAGCCGAGCGTCGAGCCACTCGGTAGTTCCTCGCGTTTGAGAAACGCGCCCGCCGACCCGATTGCCGACGGGATCGCAGGCTCGGGATATCCAAACTTTGCCTGCCACTGCGCAGACGAGAGAATCGTTCCCTGATGGTCCACCAGTTCCAGGAAGTCGAGGCGCTGCTGGCCGGCCAGGCTACGAGCTTCGCCGACGTAACCGCCGGAATCGGACGCCCCTCGGTTGATCTCCAGAGCGATGCGCTGCACGGATTCGCCGGCGGCCGCGGTTTCCACCTTGCGGACGACTTCGTCCCCGCGACGCTGGAATTCGGACCGGAACTGTGCCGCCACCGCGTTCGCGCGCTCGTCATTCGCGCGCTCGAACGAGCGCCGCATGGTGCTCCATACCGATGCCGAAATCACCAGCACGCACAAGAAGACGGTCAGCGCAAAAATCAGCAGCAGCTTCTGGCGGAAACTCATCGCGAGTCCGCCTCCAGCCAAATCTCGGAGAGGTTCCAATCCCCCGTGCGGCCGGGTTGCCAGTTGCGCACGCGGGCGCCGGCTGCGCTGGCCACCGGCAAATGAAAGAGCGGGATGACGGCGTGTCCATCGAGCAGAGTGCGCTCGGCCGGATACAGGTCGTCCACCGCCGAGCCGTGGATGACCGGTTGCGGCAACCCCAGCTCGCGCGCCGCTTCGCGCAGAGAGGTTGCTGGATCGGAACTGGGCAGCACGATACGAACCAAACTGACGTCCGCCGCGCCCGACAACGACACTTGCAGCGTGATGCCGACCTCGCGAGCATTCAGTGCGATGCGCTCGGCGATCAGCTGCGCCTGGGGATCGCGTGGGTCATAACTCAGAGTGAGCGCTGGTTGCCGGGATTCCGCGAGAACGACCTTCGCACGCTGCACGTTGGCCTGCGCGGGGAAGACTGCGCTGTAGCCGGTCATCCAGTTGGGCAGGATACTGGCGGTGAGTTCTCCGGCGCCTTTCAGCAGCACGGACTGGATGGGCTTGCGATCAATGGCGAGCGCCAGGGCTTCTCGAACGCGCGCGTCCTGCGCTTTCGAGTTTGCGGAGAAAACCAGCGCCATCAACTCAACCGGCAGGGACGTGCGGACGCGCTGCGATCCGCCGTTCGCCGTGGCCGCTTGCGGCGGCGCTTCGACCAAGTCGGTCTTGCCCAGATCCAGGGCGATTGCCTGATCGCGCTGCGACCGGCCAAGATCGATCTCGATCGCATCCGCAAACGGACGCCCGGCCCAGCTTTCTTCATTCGCGGCGAGTTTCAACAGTTTTCCCGGCTGAAAGTCGGCGACGCGGAACGCGCCCGTGCCCACCGGCAATCCGTTAGCGGTTCGCTTCAGAATCGTGTTTTGAGGCAAAGCTAGCTCCGCGAGCAGCGAGGGCATCGGAAGTTCGCTCTCGATGGTGATGGTGAGGGAATCTCCCGCGCCGCGGACGGTCCAGTCGGAATGGCGATCGCCAAGAATTTGCGCGATGGTTGTCGCGGACGCCGCGCTGCCATCGTGGAATTTCACTCCGCGTCGCAGCGTGAACTGCCAGCGTTTCCCGTTTAGTTCGCTCTGCCACGCGACCGCCAGCCCCGGCTGCGGGCGTCCTACAACGTCTGTCTTCACAAGATTGTCGGCGATCATCGCCAGGATGCGGGCCGAATCCCAATATTCGGCAGAGGCTGCGTTAGCCGAGAGTTCCACGGCATTCGGCGCCGCTAGCAGCATGACGCGCAAAGTCCCGCCGTAGCGCGGACGAGTCGCTCCCGCCGCTACGCCCAGCAGACTAGCTGCCGCAAGAAATAGAAATGCGATACGCCTCATACCAACCTGTGTCTTCCCGCTTCACAATCGCGATCGCGCCGTTGCCGCCGCCTTCGGGCCAAAGCGCCACGATCGGCCCGTCGAATTCCACCGGCGCACTGGCTGCCACCGGGTCGCGATCGGGAATTTCAAAGGCGCGCAGGCTGTCCTGCGCAGGGTCTCCAATTTCGGACACCAGTAACTGCGTGCCGGTCCCGCAACTGGAATGGACGGCCGCCAGATCGCTGCCCCATTTCGCGCCGCGGATTACCTGATCGGTCATGCCGTCGAGCATATGGATGGACCCATCCACGGCAGCCAGCATCCACAGCGTGTAGCCGGAGCGCGGCAAGGCCGCAGCCGAATAGAACGAAGGCCCATTGGAAACTTTTCCGATGCCGGGAGAGAGCGCCCCCGTAAAGAAGTTGCGTGCCGGAGCAAAGAATGCCCGCACGCCACCTTCGTCCGCGGTCAGGGGCCAGGGATCGTCGCTGTCGGTGCAGGCGAGCGTGAGCGGCGCAGTCGCGCTTGATCGGCAAATCGTTCCCGGCAGATGGACGTCGAACAGATGATCGCGACGCAGCAACAGGCGTCCGCGGAGATCGCGGGGGAAAGTGCGCGAGTGCGTGATCGCGAGCGCCGACTCCTGCTCCCATCGTCCACCCTGCTGATGATAGGCGGCTACCTTTGCGTCATCGAGCACCAGCAGGCGCGGGCCTCCGCTCATTTCGACCAAAGCCGCGTCGAGGATGATCTGCTCCTGCGTGAATAGCAAACTCTTTCGCAGAACGAGCGGCATCGCCGATGCCGGCGCAGCGCCCGATTGCGCGCGCGGCGCAGACACCAGCACCACCCTCCTCTCGTCGGAGCCGATCACGATTTCGGCCGACCACACATATTCCCGCAGGCTCTCGGAGAGCGTAACCTGGACCGACCCCATCGACTCGTCGGCCTTGGCGGCGCGCACGCCTTCGGTGCGCAACTGGGCTTCGAGCGCGCTGCGTACTTCGCGCACGGATTTGTCATCGAGTGACGATCGATTCGTGATCTCGAGAGCGATCGTTCCCGGGCCGGTAGCGGACGCAATTTTGTGCGCCAGTTGCCGAGCGGCGTCGCCTAAAACCGATGCGGATGCGAAAGAAGGAACGAAAGCGGCCGCAAGGATGAACGATGCCAGCCAACCCATCCGCAGACCGCCTGACCAGCGCCCGTGCATGTGTGGAATGGAGTGATTATAACTCGCGGGCTGTGAGGAGTTTCTCATCGGCTCTGGGGTGGCGCTTCTACTGTTGCGGTTTCTCTTCTCCAGCATCCTCCGCCTGACTGACATGATTCGCCGTGTTCATCCCCTTCATCACATCGTTCGTGAAGAAGAACTTACCGTCCGACGGAACCATCATGATCTGAAGTTTGTCCGACAAGCGTTCGGCGATGATCTTGTTAATCAGCAGCGGATTCTGTTTCAGGACCACGCCCTCATTCTTCATGCGTTCGGCATCGGCGATGGCGGTGATGCGGATGCGTTCCGCTTCCGCCTGGGCCAGCAGTTTGCGGCGTTCCATCTCGGCCTTGCTGTCGATGATCTTGGCTTCTCCAGCCGCTTCCGCCCCTTTGACCGTTGTTTCCTTTCGGGCCTCGGCCTCCAGCTTTGATTGCTCAATCTGCTTCTGTTTCAGCGGGAGCAGATACTGCATCGCGTCCGCCTCGCCCTTCGCCTGTAGCACGCGGACGGCAGCTTGTCCTTCGGCCGCCTTGACCTGTTGCGCTTTGGTGGCCTCGGCATCGGCCTCGGCGATTTTTATCTGCTTTTGGTGAATCTCAGTCTCCACTCCCATGCGGTCGTTCTCCTGCTCCTTCAGCAGCAACGACTCGAGTCCCTGCGCGTACTCCGGCGGAAGTTGGATGTCGCGCAGCATGACTTCTTTCACAACGATCCCGTCGGCGGCCAGCCGCTTGCGAATCATCTCCGACGCGCGCTGGCGAACTTCTTCGCGCTTGGTGGAAAAGACTTCGCGCACGCTGTAGGCGGGCACCAGTTCGCGCCACGCCGTAGCGACCACCGGAGGCACGATCTCTTTCTCCAGCGGCTGCGGCAGGTTGGCCTGGACGTAATCGAGATGTTTCGGATCGACTTGATACCGCACGGTGATAGCGAGGCCCAGAGTGAGTCCCTCTTTCGCTTGGACATGGAGCGCTTCGCCCTTGGCCACTCCTTTGGCGAGCGAGTCTTCACCGATGCCGGTGGTGAAAAGCTGGTCGCGCGTGTTGAAGAGTTCCACACGTTCGGCCAGCGGCACGACGAAATGCACGCCCGGATACAGCGTTCCCGCCAGCGTGCCCCTGGTCTGGCTGACGCGGACGCCCGCCATCCCGCTGGGTACGAAAACGATGGCCGCCGAAATGAGCAACGGTGCCCAGGCCAGCATGGCGAGCGCAACGGAAGTCCGCCAGCGCACGATGGGCGGCGGAGGCGGAGCCATCGCCGGCGCCGTGTCACCCAACGGATTAAGGCGCGCACGCCGGTATGCCAGGAGCAGGTAAAGGTCATAGGTGAGAATTCCGGCGGCAACCACGAACATCATGATCCCCGCGCTTACAAGCAGATACTTCAGCAACAGCATGGTGGTACTCCTCTCATTGTTTTTGCCCAGGGTTGGAAGTTTCCGGGCGGTGGGCAAACACGACCCGGAAGATGCGTCCGAAAATGAGTTCTTCGATCAGGAGGGCGATGGCCAATGAGAACGTCAGCCCGCCTACAATGACCAGGAATTGAAGCAGCGTTTCCATGATTTGCTCTCCCTTGCAGCACTACAAAAAGCAAGCGCGCAGCCAGAGTTATCCGATTGCAAACAGAGAAGTTAGCAAGCCAGGCACGCTACGACCCGTGTGCACTGGAACGCATGTGTGTCAAAACTGACACGCCGCAATGTCCCTGCGGTGAGCGCGCGAATCGGAAATGGGTCGGTTTGAGTCAGTGAGTTGAGCGGGAAATTATCAAAGGCAAGTGGATCTTTGCGATCTTTGCGTGTCCTTTGCGATCTTCGCGGTTAAATGCTCTTGACCGCAAAGCCCGCGAAGCGACCCACTCCGCGCGAATCGTCTATTCCGCGGGGGAGTGCCGCGCTATCGTGTAGAGATGGCGTTTGGCCGTCCCAAGAAACTCTTCACCGAAGACGAGCTCTATCAGTATGCCCTCGGGGCACTCGGCCGGCGCATGCGCTCGGTCGCGGAATTGAAGCGGCTGCTGCGCAATCGGGTCGAGGCCGATACCGAGATTGGCAAGACGCTGGTGGAATTAATCATTGTTCGTCTGAAAGATCACGGATACTTGAACGACGCGAAATACGCCGCGGCCTATTCCTCTTTCCGCCGCGACAACGAGAAGTTCGGGCGCAGGCGTGTGATCACCGACCTGAAGGTCAAGGGCGTACACGGCGAAGTGATCGAAAAGGCGGTGGCCTCTGCCTACGAAGACGTCAGCGAAGAAAAGCTCGCCCGCGCTTACCTGCGCCGCAAACGTCTACAGAAACCGAAGGACCAGAAACACGCGGCGCGCATCTTCCGGCAGCTCATGCGCGCGGGATTTGAGTTGAAGACGATTTTCATGATTCTCAAGAAGTGGGACGTGGACGACGAGACCCTGACTGAGCTCGAGAGCGAGTCGCTGGAGCAGGGTGGCTGAACGGTAGGGCTTTCTTGGCGCCTTTTGCGAGTCCTTCGCGCTCTTTGCGGTAGAGCTTTTAACCGCGAAGTTCGCAGAGGACTCGCAAAGGACGCAAAGAAGCCCGCCGACGCCGTGAAGTAAGTCCGGCCGGTTACGACTGTGTTGCCGGTCCGCCCGCGAGCTGCTGGCGCACCAGGTCTTCGACGTCGCCGATTTTGTCGCCGATCAGATTGATTTTGTGCGCCAGGCCCTGGATTTCAGTTTCCGCCCGCCGGTTGACGTCGTAATCCAGTTCGCCGCGCAGCCGGTCTTTCTTGTCCTGACGGTTCTGGCTCATCATGATGACGGGCGCCTGAATCGCAGCCAGCATAGAAAGAAACAGATTGAGCAGGATGAAGGGATACGGATCCCAGGCCCGCGCGGCCAGCCCGATGTTGAGGGCGGCATAAGTAACCAGCACGACTCCGAAAGACGTGATGAAGGTCCACGAGCCGCCGAAACTGGCGACGTGGTCGGCGATACGCTCGCCGAGCGTCTCCTCTTCTTCGATTACCTCGTTCGGGTTGCGGGCGGCGCGTACGCGCACCAATTGCTGCGAGGCGTGGAACTGGCGGCCCAGCACGGTCAGCATATCCATCCCGGCCATGGGCTTGCGTTCGAGCAGGACTGCGATATCGTGGCGGTCCACTTCCACGCAAACCGTCTCGTCGAGAGCGATGGCGTTCGTCTGATGCGATGTCTGCTCCAGCATGGACGCGAACCCGAAGAACTCTCCCTGCGCCGGTTCATCCACGACGACTTCCTGGTGGTCTTCGTCGATGGTCGTCACCCGCACCATTCCCGACACCAGCACATAAGCCTGCCCGCCCGCGTCGCCGATCTTCCAGATGCGCTGCCGCGGAGCGAAGTTTTTCACCTCAACCTGTCCGGCGAGAACCGCGGTTTCGTCATCGTCCAGCAAAGCAAAGAGCGGAACTTGTCGTAGGATTTCCGGATCGCACGCCATTTTGTTTCTCCCCGATCGATCTGTGCACGCAACCAAAGATCATAACCACAGAGGTCACGGGGGACCACGGGGAAAATCAACTGCTGTGTGAAAGTATCGCTTTCCCCCGTGTTCCCCGTGACCCCCGTGGTAAAAGCCTTTGACCTCCGCAATCGGACCTCGAACCTCTGCCCGAGTCACGAATCATTTAGAATTTAACCTTCGATGCCAACCGGCTCCCAGATCCGCCGCAAGTTCCTGGACTACTTCATCCAGAAGGGCCACCGCGAAGTGCACTCGTCCTCGCTCGTCCCGCAGAACGATCCCACCCTGCTCTTTACCAATGCCGGGATGAACCAATTCAAGGACGTCTTCCTCGGCCTCGAAAAACGTGACTACACCCGCGCCGCCAGCTCGCAGAAGTGCGTCCGCGCCGGCGGCAAGCATAACGACCTCGAAAACGTCGGCTTCACCAATCGTCATCACACGTTTTTCGAGATGCTCGGGAACTTCAGCTTTGGCGACTACTTCAAGAAGGAAGCGGTCGCCTATGCCTGGGAATTGCTCACTTCACCCGAGTGGTTCAACATTCCGAAAGAGAAGCTCTACGCGACGATCTTCAAAGGCGAGAACGGCATCGCGCGCGATTCCGAAGCCTACGATTTATGGCTCGGGCAGGGCATACCGAAAGAGCGCATCTACGAATTCGGCGCCAAAGACAACTTCTGGCAGATGGGCGACACCGGCCCCTGCGGCCCCTGCAGCGAGATTCACTATGACATGGGTGCGGCCGCTTCTGACCAGGGGCATGCGGATTGCGCATTCGGCTGCGACTGCGGACGCTATGTCGAAATCTGGAACCTGGTTTTCATGCAGTTCGACCGCGACGCCTCGGGCAAACTGACGCCTTTGCCCAAGCCGTCCATTGATACCGGCATGGGGCTGGAGCGTCTGGCCACGGTGCTGCAGGGCGTGATCTCGAATTACGAGACGGATTTGTTCGCACCGTTATTGCACAGAGCGGCGGGGTTGGCTGGCGTCTCATTACTTGAGATGCCTAGGCAGGCCGTAACGGGAGGGGCCGCGTCCCTCAGGGTCATAGCGGATCACGCACGCGCCAGCACTTTCCTTATTTCAGACGAGGTAGTCCCGAGTAACGAAGGTCGGGGTTACGTCCTCAGGAAAATAATCCGACGCGCGGTGCGTCATGGACGATTACTCGGTCAGACGAAACCTTTTCTTTACAAGATGGTCGATGCTGTGTGTGAAGTCATAGCAGAAGCTTATCCTGAATTCGAGGAAACTAAAGAGAGAGTATCGAAAACGATATTTGCTGAGGAAGTGCGGTTTGGTCACACATTAGAAGTAGGGTTGAAAAAGCTCGAGGAGACTCTCTCCCGGATACATGAACAACACTCGGTTGAAGTCTTCAAGTATCTTGCGGAAATTGACATAGCAGGTCAGGGCAAGATCTCCGAGACTTTGCGGCGCACGCTCCAGGAGGCCGCGGCGAGCGGCGAAAGACAGGAAATTCCTCTAGGCGATCTCATCCGCAAAGTGTTGGGGCCGAACATCTCTGGCGACGTACTCCTCGGGCTAACGAGAAAACTTCGCAGCTCTCCTCCGCTCGACGGTCGAGAGGCATTCAAGTTGTACGACACATATGGATTGCCCCTTGATTTCATTTGCGAGTCTGCGAGAGACATGGACATAGGCATCGATCTGCAGGGGTTCGAGGAAGCTCTAGAAGAGCAGCGCAAACGCGCGCGAGCCTCGTGGAAGGGAGCCTCGAAACAAATTGCAAATCCTGACTACCAGAATCTACCGGTATCCCTTTTTGAGGGCTATGATCGAACCACCTCTCGAGAATGTCGCGTTCTTGCGTTGATGCATGGTGGCCGAGGAGTTATGGCTCTACGCGCCGGCGACTCCGGGGAAATCGTCCTCGACCACACGCCGTTCTACGCCGAATCCGGCGGGCAGGTGGGCGATCGCGGATGGCTCTACTCCGACGATCATAACACCGTCGTCGCCGAAGTAACGGGCTGCTACTACCCGATTCAAGGTGTGCGCGCGCATCAGGTCACAGCCAAGCAGCCGATCGGCGTCGGACAAAAAGTGGATGCCGTCGTCAACACCGACATCCGCCAGTCCACCATGCGCAACCACACCGCCACGCACCTGCTGCATGCAGGACTGCGCGAGGTTCTGGGCAAGCACGTGAAGCAGGCGGGATCGCTGGTTGCGCCCAATCATCTGCGCTTCGACTTTTCGCACTTCACCGGCGTCGAAGACGAAGAGCTGCAGGACATCGAGGACATCATCAACAAAGAAGTCCTGCGCAACCAAAAAGTCGAAGTCATTGAGAACGTTCCGATCGACGTCGCGGTCAACGAGTATCACGCCATGGCGCTGTTCGGCGAGAAGTACGGCGACAAAGTGCGCGTCATCAAGATCGGCGACTTCTCGACCGAACTCTGCGGCGGCATACACACGCTGGCGACGGGCGAGATTGGCCTGATCAAGATTCTGAAAGAAGGCAGCGTGTCGTCGGGCGTGCGCCGGATTGAGGCCGTCACCGGCGAAGGCTCGCTCAAGCATTTCCGCAAAGATCATGAACTCGAAGGCGTGGTCGCCTCGCTGACCAGCAAAGAAGCCGAATCGCCCGCCGAAGCCCTGCGCGCGGAACTGGAGAGGCGCGACGCGGAGATTAAGCGGCTCACCCGTGAGCTCGACCAGGCGCGCATGAAGTCGGCATCGTCGAGCACAGCGAATATCAGCGACAAGATCAAAGAAGTACGCGGCGTGAAAGTGCTGGCGCATCGCGTCGACAACCTTGAGCGTTCGCAGATGCGAACACTGGTCGATCAGCTTCGCGACAAGCTCGGCTCCGGGGTGGTGGTGGTCGGTTCCGCCAGCGACGGCAACGTGTCGCTGATCGCCGGCGTCACAAAGGATCTGACCAGCCGTATCCAGGCGGGCAAGGTTGTGGGGGCAATCGCGCAGAAGGTCGGCGGCAAAGGTGGCGGACGTCCCGATCTGGCCGAAGCTGGAGGCAAGAATCCTGAAGCTCTGGACTCCGCCCTGGCCGAGGTGTACAAGGTCGTAGAGTCGCTCCTGGAGTAGATTTTCTCTGTGGTCCCCCGTGACCCCTGTGGTTCAAGCCCTTTCCTGACCACAGAGGGCACAGGGGTTCACAGGGGGAACCGCGTGGAATTATGGATGACCGCATCCATTTCGTCGAGCATAAGGGCAAGCAGATTCTGCTGATCGACTCCTCTCATTGCACTGCCAAGCAGATGCTACTTATGGTCGAGCAGGTTCGCATGACGGTCGCGCAACACGCTCGCGAGTCGCTGCTCATCCTGGGGGATTTCACAGGCACCGGAATCGACCGCACGGTCGCGACCAGGATCAAGGAAGTCCTCACTCTCGACCGGCCCTTCGTGAAAAAGACAGCGTGGGTCGGCACCGAGAAGATTCCCCACGCGCTTTTGGAAGGCTTTCACACCTTTTCCCAGCGCGAGATTGTCATTTTCAAGACGCGGGAAGAAGCGCTGGACTGGCTGGTGGAAGAAAGCTAGTTCTCAGAGAAAGTTCTAAGTTCCGAGCCGACCACTAAGCCGCGATCTGTGCCGCCGGCCGGTTGTCTGAGAGCCGAGAACTGACGCCTGAGAGCTGCTTCTGGGAACCCCTTGACATAGCTATCCAAGATGGCTATCCTTAAGCTGTGCAGGTCAGCGTAGCCGACGCCAAGAACAAGCTGCCGGAACTGATCAAGGCGGTGGAAGATGGTAAGCCCGTGACCATCTGCCGCCGCGGTGTGCCGGTGGTGGACCTGGTGCGCACCAAGAAACCCACCCGCAAGGCAAGAATGTTGGGCACGCTGAAAGGCAAAATCCAGATTCTCGATCCGCACTGGTGGAAGCCGATGACGGACGGAGAGGCCGAAGACTTCCTGGCGGGGCGCGACTGAAGTGCGCCTGCTCCTGGATACGGCGGTTCTGATTTATGCGGTGGAATCGCCGGAACGTCTCAGCAAGCGCGCCGCTGCTGCCCTGCGGAATCCCGAAAACATTCTCGAACTGAGCGCGATCTCTCTTGCCGAGCTTGCCATCAAGGCGTCCATCGGCAAGCTCGCGATTTCAGATGCTGTGGCACGGCAGGCCGTCGAGGACCTGGACATTCGCGTGCTGCCCTACACCGCCGAGCACGCGCTCCGTCTGTATGACCTGCCCCTGCACCACGGCGATCCCTTCGACCGCCAGATCATTGCCCAGGCATTGTCCGAGAAGCTTCCAGTCGTGACCCCGGATCAGAAGTTTGGTCTTTATGAGGGGCTCAAAGTCATTTGGTGAGAGCTCTTCAGCTCCTCCACCTGAGCGTGACCGGCCCGGTCATCGGATGCTGGAACTCCCCGCCATTCTTCTTCATGTCGAGGTACGCGTTCTTCAGTCCGAAATACCATTTCGCAGGACGGTCGGCGTCGTCGATCAGCATCAGGTGCGGGTTGTGCTTCAAGCCTTCGGATTGCAGTTCCATGGTGCGGCGGTCCTGCTCGACGAATTTTGCGAAGACGAACTTCAGCAGCTCCGGCCCCAACGGCACCCAGCGGAAAATGTTCCACGCCGCCACCACGTCGATGCGGCAATGACTGGGGGTGATGGGAGTGACCGTCGTCAAACTCGAGAACCAGTATTTACCGACCCGAATGATCTCCGACCGCATGTTGGGCAGGACGAAATCGATGGTTGTCGTGATCGAATCGGCGGCGGCATAGAAGCGCAGGATCTTATAAGGCGCGCTGTTGGAGCTGGGCGTGTGCGCGCTCATGCGGAAGCCGTAGGGAATCGGCTCAAAGTGTTTCTGCTTTTCGTGGATCGAGTGGCGCGTCCGCCACCACCACGCCTGGTGGACGAACGGGCCGTGGGCGGGGTCCATCAGCCCGATGATGCCGTGGTCAACCGAGCACGGCAGATCGGCGGTGAGATACGCAAGCTTGTAATGCTCGCTGAATTTCGGGATCTCGGGAGCAGGAGTTGGCGCGGGAGCGGCCTTGGTGAAGCCAGCGCCCGCAGGCCCGGGATCGGGGATGAATACCCAAATGAAATCGTCACGTTCTTCGCAGGGATAGCCGCCGGCGTAGATGCGATCGACTTTCAATTTTTGATCGGCGACCAACGATGGGACCAAGGTGCATTGTCCGGTGTGGGCGTCGAATTTCCAACCATGATAGGAGCACTCGACCTGTTCACCGTCGAACCGTCCGCAGGAAAGCGGCATGCCGCGGTGCGGACAGGCATCGCGGAGAGCAAACGCCCGTCCAGCGCGGTCGCGGCCCAGAGCGAGCGGCGTTTCGAGCAGCATGGCTTTCACCAGCTTGCCGCGGCTCAGCTTGTCCGAAGGCAGCGCGCGATACCAGAAACCGAACAGCATGAGCGAGTCGGGCGTTTGGCGCTGGAGTTGGGAGTCTTCCGGCATACGATAGGTGAGGATACCGCAGGCCGTCGAAAATCAAAACCTTGAACCGCAGAGAACGCAGAGTTCGCAGAGAAGGATCGGGAAAAACCAGCGGGAGTTCCGAGGTTTCAGTCCTCGCAAGAAACGAACAATGATTCTTTTCTGCGTACTCTGCGAGCTCTGCGGTTAAATGGTTATCGCAGGCGAGCGTTCAGGTTGGCGTAGGCTTCGCGGGCGGCGCCAGGTTCTTCCAGATACGTGAGGAACAGCCTGCGCAGGGCGGCGGCACCGACGCGTCCTTCAAGATAGGCATCGTAGAGGTCGTTGCCCAGCAGGTATCCGAGTTGCTGGGTGACGTATTCCAATTTCCGCCCGGTGAAGGCGAGAACGCGAGTCCAATCTGGAGCCGCTGGCCGATCCCGTTGCGTGCGGCCAGACTCGCGATGCCAGGCCAGGAAGTCCAGAATTTCAACCGCGTCGGCGTAGGGAAGCGAAGTCTGCTGCTCGAGATCTTCACGGGTCAGTTCGTACAACCCTTGCAGGTCGGCGTCGCGGAAGGCCGGGCGAGCCGGATACAGGATCCGCGATCCGAAACAGGCCAGGGCATGTTCCAGCGTTGTCGCGAAAAACGCGTCGTGCGGCGCGCGAGGTTCCGGGATTTTGCCATTGACGCGATCCGGCAGCCCGCGGCAGGCGTGATGCAGGAAGCGGGCGGCATCCTCAGCAGCCGACATCATCTGAAACTGGCGGATGTAGAACGCGTTCAGCGGCGCCAGGTACGCGCTGCCCCGTTCGTGCACCCGCCGCAGCATCGCGCGCCGCTGGCTGGCGTTGAATCCTTTGCGAGACAGCAGGCGGCGCAAGAGCGCGTCCGAGTTGCGGGAATAAACCTCGGGCATCAGGTCTACCAGCAGACGCGGCTGGCTGGTGTTGTGCGCCGAGTAGAGGTTGATGCCGAGAAAACGCACCAGCCCGTCAATCAGGTTGTAAACCGTGGGGCCAAGGTCGAGTGCGCCCTGATCGTCGCGACCCCAGCGGTTGAGATACAGGCGGTAGTTTTCGTATTTTTCCAGCGGTGTGGCATTGAAGACGCACACCACGTCATCCGCGACGCGGACCGCTTCCACGTGGTCCGACTGTTCGCCGGCGGCGCGCCAGTAGAGTGCGTCCACGTTTTGCAGCGCCGTGAGCATGCGCTCCTTCGGCAGACGTTCGCGGACCTGCGCAGGCAGATGCCGGGGCGCAAGATGGGATTCACCGAAGAGCGCAAGCACGAGCGCATCGGGATGACGGCCGCGGATCTCGGCGATCTTCTCGGCGGCGTGGCGGTCGCGCGCGCCGATTTTGCGCAGATCCTCGCGCGGCATGCAGTCGAGCCCGTAGAGTCCGACGGCGTGGTCACGGGCCGCGGAGAGCAACTCGTAAAACGGAGTCCAGTCGTATCCCCAGTCGAAGTCAAAGCGGATGCGCTGGCGAAGTTCCGCTTCGTCAATTTCAGCGCGCAGCCATTCATCCACGATGTGCTGGTCGCGGGAGAAAATCGTCTCTACGCCCAACACCACGGGACGCCCGTGCACCTCCGGATCCCGAATCAGCGACGCCAGATATCGTTGTGAACTCGGCAACGCGTGATAATCGGCTACCAGCACGATTTCGGCGTTGACGATCTCGGTGCGAACCTGCTCCGGCGTGAGTATCTTTTCGTAGGAACGATAGGCATCACGGAAATCGCGAAGATACTTGCGTCCGCCGGCGTGGTCGTAGGTGCGGATCTCGCGCTCCACGCCCACCAGGGCATGAAGTTGGGCCGCGCTGCGCCGCGATCGTAAGATGCCGTGCGTTGCCATTAGAGAATGCCCGTATTGGATGCCGCCGCTTGACGGCCCCCCTGCCTTGACTTGCCCCTTGGCCGTCCCTATCCTCAATGTTTCGAGGCAATTAGCTGCTTTTGCCCCGCGGAGCGTCGCGCTTGCCCCTTCAGCCGCCGGAAAACCTGACCATCACCACCACCGGCGCCAGCGGATCGTTATTTCTCAAGCACTTGCTGCTCACCGTCGAGCGCGACGACCGGGTGAAAACGGTAAATTTCATCGCCTCCGACAGCGCCTTGCGCGTCATGGCCGAGGAACTCGGAATCGAAGGACGGTCCGACCTCCTACGTCAGATCATCGGCGCGCCTTCCCAGAAGATTCACCCGCAGGCGAACGCCGACATTGGCGCCAACGTGGCCAGCGGGTCGTATCCTTCGGACGCGATGGTCGTCATCCCGTGCAGCGTCGGCACTCTCGCGCGCATTGCCAACGGCATCGCTTCCCACCTGATCGAGCGCGCCGCCGACGTGACACTCAAAGAGCGTCGACCGCTCGTACTCTGTGTGCGCGAAACGCCGCTGAACAAGGTCCACATCCGCAACATGTCGCTCGCCGCCGACGCCGGCGCGACCATCTTTCCGCTCATCCCGGCGTTCTATAACCACCCGTCCAGCCTGGAGGCGATGGCGCAAGAATTTGCGAACCGCGTGCTCGGCCATCTCGGACTGCCCCAGAAGGACGCGTACCGGTGGAAGGGCTAGTTCTCAGATCCCAGTTCTCAGTTCTCAGAAAAACCTGCGTAGCGGCGACTGGGAACTGAGAACCGAGAACTGCTTGAAAGATCTGTGACTTAGGGGGAAGCCGTCCTGCATTGCAGGGTCTTTGTCAGTCTAGGTTCGGGTAGGTAGCGGGGGTAGATGCCCGGCGGGCATGTACAGGGGTTTCGATTCTGGGTTTTCCTGAGACCTGACACCTGCTCTCCTGTTGCTTTCTCAGGAACCCCACTCCTGTGCCGTTGACTCCCGGGAGCGCTTTTTGTACTCTGCGCTTACACCGGAAAGGAGGTGGTCGGATGACAAGTTCTGATAGTCACAGTAGTGCCAGACCAGGTGAGGTGGCTGAGTCTTAGGGCGGTTGCTCTAAGCGGAGTTCTCGAGGAACCTTTGGTCGGGGGAATCGGGAACGATCTCTCGCAACAATCCGTGAGTATGGGCTGATCCGCCGGGCACAGGCTGTGCCCGGCACCGGAGTGAGCGAGGGGCCACGAGAGTGACCACCTCAGTCAATCCCAACCAGTCCACCGGGCAGCCCGCAGGCTGAAAAGCTTGCGGGCTGTTCTTTTTTCAGGTTTCAGGTCCCAGGTCTTAGGTCTTAGGTGTCAGGCTCACCAGAGTCAGCTGCCGCATCTTTTCCCACCTGCCGGCAATCTAAAGTGCAACCGAGAAAACTCAACCGTGTAGTTCTACTGACTCTGGCGCTGGACGTGCATTACTTGCGGTCCTACCGCCGCTCGCGTCAAGTTTTCTCAACGCGGCGTGGCGCTGGCCTCGTCGCTTCGAGATGGAAGGTCACCGAACACCATGGATGACAAGCATTACCGGGCCCGCATCACCAAGCGCGCGGATTTCGCACCCGGCCTGTGGATGATCCGCATTGACCCAGGGGCGGAGTTTGCCTTCGCGCCCGGGCAGTACGCCACGCTCGGAGTGGAGAAAGACACGCGCCGCCTGGAGCGGCCGTATTCGATCGTGTCGTCTCCCTACGAGAAGGAACTCGAGTTCTTCTTCGAGTTGGTGCCGAACGGCCAAACCACGCCGCCGTTGTATGACCTTCAGCTCGGCGACGAGGTCTTGATGCGCAAGGTGGCCAAGGGTCGCTTCACGCTGGATGCCTCCAAGACCGGCCGCAAAAACCACCTGATGATCAGCACCGTGACCGGCGTCGCACCCTTTGTGAGCTATGTGCGGACGTTGTTTACCGATTGGAAGAAGGGGAGCTTCGCCGGTGACCACAACTTGTTCCTGCTGAACGGGGCCAGCCGCTCCTGGGAGTTTGGCTATCGCGAGGAACTGGAAAAATATTCGCGGGAAGCGCCCTGGTTTACCTACCTGCCTTCGATCAGCCGTCCCTGGGAAGACGACGAATGGAGAGGCGACGTGGGCCGCGTGGACGACCTGATCCGCAAATACGCCGACCAGTGGGGCTGCACGGGACAGAACAGCATCGGATACCTGTGCGGCCATCCCGAGATGGTGGAACACGCGAAGGGAATCCTGAAGCGCGCCGGGTTTGAGAAAGAGCACCTGAAGGAAGAGGCGTATTGGGTGCCGGCGAAAGTGGCGTAGGAGGGACGACCCGCTTTAACGCCGCTGATGCAAGAACGCAACGCCGATCCGCAGGGCTCTTATTCCTGCTCAGCGGGCGCAAAGAAAACCAGCACTTCCAACTCTTCCTCGATGTCGTAGAACCGGTGCTCAACTTCCGCTTCCACGAAGATCACCGCCCCGGCGCGCACCTCCGCATGCTCGTTCCCGATTTGCATCTGGGCGCGTCCGCGGACCACGTAATACATCTCGTCTTCGCGATGGGGCTTCTGTGGATCGGCGCCACCCTTGGGCAACACGTAGACTCCGGCGCTCATTGCCGGAACGCGCAGAAACTCCAGGTACAGTTTGCCCTTCGCGGCCCGCTGGCGGATGAGATCGTCGAGATGGAAGAAATGATCCATTGGATGTTCCGTGTCAATGCAGCGCATTAAACGGAGTGCTGAAACAGTCCAAACCGGAACCTCAGGGGGCTGAAGCCCTCGATGAGAAGAATGCCCTTACCGCAGCGCTGAAGCGCTGCGCCACCCAAAATCAGATTTTGCAACAGACTGCAAGGGCACATTGATTTCCCGCCAATTTCGGCATCGCTGAAGCGATGTGGTGATAACAATCTGTAAAGGATGTGGTGGAACTTTACAGCTTCAGCGATGCCGTCAGCCACCCGATAGCAAGGCCACTTTTAGGGGCTGAGGTGTGCTTTAGTGTGCCAGCGCCGCGTACCTCTTCCTCGCCTCCTCCAGTAACCCCAGCACCCCCTGCTTCTCCGCCTCCGTATTCCAGTTCGGATTGCTCTTCGCCGCCGCGATCAGCCGGTCCACCCACGCCACAAAATACGCCGCATCCGCCGGACTCCGCAAAGGCGCCCCCGCCACCGACACATACACCGGGCTGGTCGTCGCATACGGATACAGATCCAGAATCGGATACTCCGCCTTGTCGCTGAACGCCCGCAGCACGCACCATCCGCTGCCGTCGAGCGGAATCGAACCTGTCGCATCCGCCGACTGACGATCGCCGTTCAGTTCAATCTCCCGCGCCACTTTTCCATTGCAAATAATCTGTAAATGGTCCACCGGCACAATCGACCGCAGCGCAACCTTGAACGGCACTTCCTGTTTCTTCTCCAGCCGAACCTCGCCGCCAGCCGTCTTGCCGCCCAGATCGAACCGCAGCAGCGGCCCATTCGTCGCAAACGTCCGCCCGGCTTTGATCGCCTCCAGCCACGGCTCGATCTTCAGCGGCCCAGGTTTCACTTCGGCATACACCCGATTCAGTCCCACCGGCCCCCGCAACGACGCGTAGTTCCCCATGAAATCAGTCCCCGCGGCGGTCGGCAAACGAAACCCGCAATTCAGCAGCTTGTACCAAACCTCAGCCGTGGACTTGTGATCGGCGAACCCCACCACTTCGATGTAATCCACCTTGCCCAGCGCCACGTCGGCCGGTAACTCATAAGTAAGAGGATCATCCTTCGCCGGATCCGGCACATTCTCCAGCGGATGCACATATCCCACCAGCGCCCCCTGTTCATGCGCCATGTCGGCGACATTGGCGTTCGCCGGAAACAGGCTGGCCGCCGCCGTAGTGGGATACACGGCATACCCCGGGAGAATGATGTTGCGCTTCAGGCCCAGCAGTCCAAGATGACCCCAGTAGCTGGTGTGAAACTCCTGCCCGTGCAACAGGAGATGATCCAGGTTAGAAGCCGCATCGGGTTCAGCGAAACTCTGATTGACCCCCTGTGGTCCTCCGTGACCCCTGTGACCTCCGTGGTTCAAGCTTTTCGTCGGCAGCGTATTCGAACTCTTCCCGGGCAGGAAATAAGCCATATCCGGAAAGCGCTGCTCCTTGTTGACGATCAGATTTTCGACAATCGCCAGGTTCTCCGCCGCCGCCTGCTCTACCAGATGCGCCGGAGTATTGCGATACGTGCCCGCATAGTTCATGTGCACATGCACGTCCCCGCTGATCCAGCGTGTGGCTGCGCGCGGCGCATCCTCGATGGTGCGCAACCGAACCGTCAATTCAGCCGTGCTATCCGGCTTCACTTCCACCCGCCGCTGCTCGAACGCGTATTCGAACCCGCGCATGACGTCCACCTGCACCGTCCCCGGTGGCAGCGTAATCTCAGAGGCGCCCATGGTATCGAAGTAATGCGCCTCAAACGGACGCTCCGCGCGGGCAAAGTTATCATCCGCATGCATCCAGCCGGTGTCGGGAGCATATGCGCGTCCATCCTGACCAGTCACAAAGACCCGCGCCGCCACCGGCTTTCCCGCCGGACCCAGCACCCGCAACGAAATCCTTCCCATCGGCTTCAAGTATTTTCGTTCCCGGACCGTCAACTCCGTCTGCGCCCCGCCCGGAATCGTCTGCACCCACAACGAAGTATTCCCACCGCGATTCGAGATGAACGCAATCGTCGCCCCATCCGGCGACCAGCGCGGATTAGTATTGTCGTAGTCTCCATACGAAATCGGAAACGCATCCCCGCCGCCCGCCGGCATCACCCAAAGCTGATGCCACGCCTGCCCCAGATACGACGCATACACCATACGCCCACCATCCGGCGCAAAATCCGGACGTGCCCTCCACGTCGTCTCTTCATAATGAATCTCTCTCGCCTCGGCCCCCGGATCGGCCTTCATCCGCCAGAACCCGCCCGTGCCGTGGATGTGTCCGCGATTCGAGATGAACAAAATCTCCGACCCATCCCGCGACCACACCGGACTGATCTCGTGATCCACCTTGCTGTAGTAATAACGAGGCAGCGCACTTACTTTTTCAGGAGTAAGCTGCCGAACGTTGCTGAGCCGCCCGTCATCGAAGCGCCCAACAAAGATATGAAAATGCCCCTTGTAAGATGTCGAAACAAACGCCAGCCGTTTGCCGTCGGGCGAAAACCGCGGCTCCACATTCACCGCTCCCCCGGACGTGAGCTGCCGCGTCCCCCGGTCCCGCAGATCCAGCACCCACAGCTCGACCGCGTCATGATCATAACGATCAAAGACAATCCAGCGCCCATCCGCCGACCAGTCCGGCTGGTAGTCATAGCCCGGCCCGGCCGTGAGCTGCTCCACCCTCGTCGAGCCCAGTTCCTGCCGCCACAGCGAGCCCGCCATCGAGTACACCAGGCCGCGCGAATCCGGAGACCACGCCAGCGCGCTCGGCCCGGTCGTCAACTGCGGCAAATACATTTCCCGGTAGTAATAAGGATGCGGCAGGTCAATCTGCTTCAGCACCGGCTCACGCTGGCCGAAACCGGAAACGCACGTAAAGAAGAGAACGAGGAGACACGCGAGACGAAACTTGAACAAGGGCCCTCCGCTGAAATAGGAAGCGGCGAGATTATATCGCGCTCAACTGTAGCGCCGCCCCCACGACAGCCGCCGGGGCGGCGCCGCTACTCTCCGCTTGCCACCACCGGCAGCGTAATTTCCGACTCATGCTTCCCGCCGTAATACAGCCGTATCCGCGCCTCCTTCATTTTGGCGCTCGTCGCCTCCGGCTTCCCTGTCTGCAAATTCCGGGAAAAATTCGGGGCAAAACTACCGTAGACCTGCACCCGTATCCGATGTCCCTGCAAAAACACATTGCTGGTAATCAGGTTTGAAAGGGTGAGCTCGTAAATTTTCCCCGGCTTCAGCCATAGCCGCCCCCGCGATAGGTCGCGGTAGCTTGCCCGCTGCACGTCCAGCCCCGGACTCATCAGATTAAACGCTGCCCCGTCGGGCGCTACATCCAGCAATCGCACCCATAGGTCCAGGTCGCGGCAGTCGCAAGAAACAAACATGCGCGCAGAGACCGGTCCTGTAACCTCCACGTCCGACGGCAACGTGGGGGAATCGAACGTCAGCACGTCATCACGATCCACCAATTTTCGATAGTCATGCGCGCCCGACGAAGCATACTCATTCACCACCGGATTCGCCGGATCAGAAATAAACTCGCGAACCTCTTTTCTTTGCGGTTCCAGGCCCATAGTAAACGTCCCAACTCGCTCCCCCTTCCTCGGCGGCTCCAAATAGAACGTCGCCGCCCGCGCCGCCGGAGGCCACGTCTTCGCCTCTCTCCACTCATTCCGTCCCATAACGAAATACCGCACCGGCTTCTCCCGCTCCACCCCGTTGTCCACGCCCTTCAGATAATGATCCATCCAGCGCAGCACGACCTCGTCATAGTCAATCGCCGCCGCCCGCCCAAACTCGCGCTCGCCCGACTTCGTCTTCCCCGTACTGGCCACGCCATGCACCCACGGACCAAGCAGCAAATGCGTCCGCGGATCTTTGTCGCCGGCTCGCGCTTTAAGCAGGCCCAGATAGTTCGTCGTCGCTCCCTCGGGCCCGTAGTTATCGTCGTACCAGCCCGAAAGATTCAGAACCGCCGCATGCGCCCGGCCGTACTTGTTGCGCAATTCGCTCCAGTCCCACCACGGATCCTCTGCCGGATGCCGCAACCAATCATAATAATAAGGCGCAACCTGCCGGAGCGGCTCGACAGCCAGCAGCGGCAGCGTACCCAGCATCTTCGGCCCTTCGTCTTTCCACGCCGCCAAAGCCTCTTCATAAGTGCGAGGCCCGGGCAGATTCTTCTTTACCCGCTCGTCAGGAGCGATGTTGTCCCAGATCCACTCGATCCACGACAAGTCCCACGTCCCGCCCGCATAGAAAAAATTCTGCGGAGTCGAGAACGTCATGGCCGGAACCATGGCCTTCAGGTGCGGAGGACTCTCCACCGCCGCCAGCCACTGCACGGCTCCAGGATAAGAAAGCCCAAACGTCCCCACCGCTCCGTTCGACCACGGCTGACTCGCTGCCCACTCAATGGTGTCGTAACCATCGCGCCCTTCGTTCTCATATGGTCGAAACTCGCCGCCGGAGTGGTACCGCCCCCGCACATCCTCGACCACCACCGCGTAGCCCCGCTCCACTGCGTGCCGAAACGTCAAGTACTCCTCCTGCGCCGCGTCCTTCCCATAGGGAGTGCGATAGACCAGCACCGGAAACTTACCCGCCTCAGCGGGCCGCAGCACCTCCGCCCGCAACACGACGCCATCCCTCATAGGAACGGCAACATTCTTCTCGACGACATACTGCGCTGCTGGAGCCGGAGAATCCTGCGCTGTCAAGAATGACCCGTCCGCGAGGAGCAGAATGCAGGAGAGTAGAACTGAGCACTGGAATTTCATCGGCGCTGAGGCTATCACCGCCCCAGCAACCGCCACAAGTCAGGCCTT
>ORMF010182548.1_pt1 | contig 28845 bp, 20 predicted proteins | sample 1779871 | NCBI WGS metagenome assembly ORMF01 (sample SAMEA104232316, study PRJEB22302) | groundwater metagenome | biome: forest; feature: aquifer; material: groundwater | place: USA | collected 2011-08-07 | depth 5.4 m | reverse complement strand
GGAGTAGAAGACAGTCCCATCCCGCGGCTTGCGCAAGCCGCAGGCGGCGGTAGTGACCAGGGGCGCGGCATCCAGAGAAACATCGCTCTCTATGGGGACAAGGTCTTCGCCACGACCAACGACGCGCACATTGTTGCCGTCGACGCGCGAACGGGAAAGCTCGCGTGGGATACGAAGGTCGCTGATTCGAAGCTGGGGTACGAATACACGTCCGGTCCCATCGTCGTTCGCGGCAAGGTGATCGCCGGGATTACGGGATGCACCCGTTACAAGGAAGACGTCTGCTTCATCTCGGGCCATGACGCGGCCACCGGAAAGGAGCTGTGGCGGACGTCAACGATTGCTCGTCCCGGTGAAACCGGCGGCGACACGTGGGGCGACCTCCCGCTGACGTTCCGCGCGGGCGGCGACGCGTGGATCCCCGGCAGCTACGATCCGGAAACGAACCTCGTCTACTACGGGACCGCTCAGGCCAAGCCGTGGGCCAGAGTCGCCCGCGGCACCGACGGTGACGCGCTCTACACGAACTCAACTCTCGCACTCGATCCCGACACCGGCAAGATGAAGTGGTACTACCAGCACCTTCCCGGCGAGACGCAGGACATGGATGAAGTGTTCGAGAACATCCTGATCGACGCCGGTGGACGAAAGTCGCTGTTCAAGATGGGCAAGCTGGGAATTCTGTGGCAGCTCGATCGAACCAGTGGCGCCTTTGTTCACGCGACCGATATCGGTTATCAGACCATCGTGCGGGTGAATCCGCAGACCGGCAAGGTCACCTACGTTGAAGGCATGATCCCCAAGCTCGGTGTCGAAGTCGACCAGTGTCCGAGCACCGCTGGATTCAAGAGCTGGCGCGCGATGGCCTTCAGCCCGCAAACGAATGCGCTCTACATCCCGCTCAATCTGAACTGCGAGAAGGCGACGTTCGGTCCCGTCCAGAAGGTCATTGGCGGCGGCGGCACGGGTCCGGTGCGCCGCCGAGACTACAAGTATCCGGGGTCTCAGGGCAATCTCGGTGAATTCCTGGCCCTGGATATCAGGTCCGGGAAGATCCTATGGCGCCATCGGACGCCGTCGCCCTCCAACACGGCCGCGCTCACGACAGGCGGCGGTGTGGTATTCGGGGGCGACTGGGACCGTCACATGTACGCCTACGACGCGACCACCGGAAAGATCCTCTGGCAGACACGCCTGCCGACCTCCGCTCAGGGGTTTCCGATCACCTATCTGGCGAAGGGAAAGCAGTACGTGGCCATGCCGGCGGGGATTGGCGGCGGGAGCTGGTCCACGTTGCTCGCGCCGGAACTGGCTCCAGAAATTCGCCGGCCAAACTCCGGCAACACGATGCTGGTTTTTGCGCTGCCAGGCGGAGCGGACTCGAGGAGGGAGCCGCAGATGCGATGACGCGAGCGGCCTGGTTGACGTCAGTCGCGTTGTTGGCGTGTGCGCTGGCGGTCAACGTCACCGGCCAGCAGCGCGATCAGGGAGCGAAGACAGCCTCCGGGCGCACGGTGTGGGACGGCGTGTACAGCGAGGAACAAGCCAGGCGCGGCCGGACCGAGTACATGCAGGCGTGCGCCTCGTGTCACGCTGAGGACCTTCGCGGCAAGGGCACTGCGCCAAGCCTTGTCGAAGAGAGCTTCTGGTTTCTGTACGGCGACTCGACGGTCGGCGAGCTGTGGGAGCGGATCCGAACGCTGATGCCGTCGGACCGTCCGAATAGCTTATCCAGCCAGGGTTATCGCGACATCGTTGCGTTCATCCTGCAGTCGAACAAGCTCCCTCCTGGCGAGAAGGAACTTGACGCCGATCCGGAAGCGCTGCGAGAGATTCTCATCACCATGAAACGCTCCGGACCAGCGCCGTAGCTAGGGGGTCGGGAGTCATTTCGTGGATCGAAATGACTCCCGACCCCATTTGTCCTCAGTTCGGCAAACTGAACGCGAGGTACTCGCCCGAATAACTGTTCGCGCCGGCGATGGTGCTGATCGCCACGACGATGTACTGCTTGCCGTCCAGCATGTACGTCATCGGGGATCCGCTCTGTGGTGCGGGCATGTAGACGGCACCGGCGTCCTTGCCCGTGCGCTTGTCGTACGCCCGCAACATCGCGCCACGCGGATGCTCTGGGGTCGTGGTGACCTGTGGGTCGCCGCTGATGACGAGCGTCTTGGTCACGACCAATCCTGCGTTGCCGTTCTGGCCCGTCTTCGGAATGTTCAGTCCCTTGAGTGCGGGGTGGTTGCGCACGTTGTCCGGCGTGTCGCCGTGCGGCGTTTGCCACAACAGCTCGCCGCGATCGACGTCGATGGCCGCAATCAGGCCGTAAGGTGGCCTGACGAACGGCAGTCCCTGGATGGTCAACGGTGGCGGCGGTGACACGCCTGGCGGGAGCGGCGGGGCCGGCATGAGGCCGGGCAGATCGTCACGTGTGCGATGGCCCGAATCCGCAGCGCAGCAGTCACCCGGTCCCCAGATTTCTCCGAACGCCAGGCCGGCGACTCCCCTGGCGTATCGAAGGTCCGAGAAGCCGGGGGGCGGCGGGACGAGCGAATACGATCCGACGCCCGCGTTGGCCACGGGAGCGTACGCGATGTGCGTCTCCGGATCGTAGGCGCCACCCGTCCAGTTGGTTCCGCCGGCTGCGTTGCCGATATTGATCGCGCCGAGCACGCCTTCAACCTTGCCCAGAACCGGAGGGTTGAACATCGGCCCGAACTTGTACCGCTCGAGAAGGCTGATCGCTTCATCACGCATGGAAGGGGTGAAATCGATCAGATCGTCAGGAACCTTGATCTGATTGCGGCCGTACGCGGGTGGTTTTGTCGGAAACGGCTGCGTGGGTGACGTTTTCTCGCCAGGTACGGTCGACTGTGGGACCGGGCGCTCCTCAATCGGCCAGACCGGCCGACCGGTGACTCGATCGAAGACGTACAGGAAGCTCTCCTTGCTCGGCACCGCGACCGCTTTGATTGCTTGTCCGTTGACTGTGATATCCGCGAGAATCGGCGCCGAGGAGACGTCGTAGTTCCAAATCGGATGGGGCACGAATTGGAAGTGCCACTTCCGTTGCCCGGTTTTCAGATCGACGCAGACCAGGCTTTCGGCGAACAGGTTGTTCCCGGGCCGGTGGCCGCCGTAGAAGTCAGACGTGGGAGTTTCAACCGGCAGGTACACGAGGCCGAGCTCCTCGTCGACGCTGATTTCGCTCCAGACGCCGACATTGCCGTTCGCGGCCCACGATCCGTTCTCCCACGTATCGTTGCCGTATTCGCCTGGCCGCGGAATGGTATTGAACTGCCAAAGCTTCTTCCCTGTTCCCACATCAAACGCGCGCACCAGGCCTTTGGTGTTGTCGTGGGTCGAAATAGTGCCTCCTTCCCTGAACGAGGAGCCGACGATCACAACGTCACCAGCCACAGCCGGCGTCGAGTGGACGCCGATCTCACCGGTCTCGAGATCGATCTGCTTGTCCGCTCCGGAGACGACGCCGACTTTCAGGTCGAGGATGCCGTCTTTGCCGAACGAGGTGACGAAGGCGCCGGTCTTCGCATTCAGCTCTACAAGCCTGTACCCCGTCGTGACGTAAACAATTCGATCGTCGCCCCTGCCGTCGGTCCAGTACGAGAGTCCGCGACCCGACAACTGGCGTGGTGCGAGCCCGGCGCGCTTTCCTTCGCGAAGGCTCTGCGACCAGATCAGCTCACCGGTCTTTGCATCCAGGGCCACGACAGACCGGCGCGTGCCGGCCGTCGCATAGACCACGCCCTTGACCATCAGCGGCGTACCTTCCAGTTTGAATTCCGGGAACGGACCGAACCTGTCGGTCTTGAAACGCCAGGCGACTTCCAGCCTGTTGAAGTTTGATGCGTTGATCTGGTCGAGCGGCGAGTACCTCGTGCCCTCGAGATCGGCATTGTAGTGAGGCCACTCGCCGTTCCTGGTTGATGGCCGCTGCTGGCCTGAAAACTGCGGCGGCGCCGGCGTTCCAACAAAAATCTGACCGGACACACCCGCCCACATGAGCCCGACGGCGATCAGCACGAGCGCCGACGCCAATCCAATGCTTCTTTGCGCCATTGGCCGTTACTCCGTTCGTTGTCCTTACTGAGTGCTGCGGCGCTCCTGGGAAGCCGCCGGCTTGAACTGATAGCCGGGCGGGCCGTTCAGATAATACGCACCGAGCGTTGTGATCTTGTCCATGTCGGGGCACAACACCCCGAACGCGGGCGCGTTAACGCTTCCGCGCGGCGAATATACCAAATCGCTCCGTCCCTGGTGATTTGGATCTTTGGAGTATCCAGCGCGGCGGCCTCGGCGACCCGCGGCGCGCCGGCCAGCCAGCCGCTCGTCCCCACCACCGCATAGCCGACCGCGAGACTGCCGATCACGGCCGTCACGAGCAGCCAGGCTCGACCGGGGGACGCCGCCGGGTCACCAGATCATAGGGCCGTGTGCCAAAGGACGCGCGACACGAGGTCTTGGCGTGCGGCAGGGACAATTCAGGGACATAATGCCGTTCTACCTCAGAGCGGCGCCCGTGTGGGCCGCATCGCCAAGGTCATGGAAACTGGTTGTGGAAACATAGGAACTGTCTATTCGGAGAGTGTTATGAGACGCACACTTCTCACCGTTCTTGCCTGCGGCCTGGTGACAACGCAGATCTGGTCGCAGGGTCAGCCCGCGGCGCCGGCCGCACAAGCTCCCCAGATTACTGCCACGAAGGTCGACGGCACCGACAACGTGTACACGTTTCGCAACGGCAACAGCCAGTCGATGTTCATCGTTACTCCGGAGGGTGTGATCGTTACTGACCCTGTGGGCTACGGACGGCCACAGGGCGGAGCGGCCTATCTTGCCGAGATCAGAAAGGTCACGGACCGACCGATCCGGTACGTGGTTTACAGTCATCACCACTTCGACCATATCGCCGGCGGCCGCGTGTTCAAGGAGGCGGGCGCTCGCTTCGTCGCCCACACGAAAGCGAAGGAGCGCCTCGCCGTCCTCAACGATCCGAACACCGTGCTGCCCGATGAAACAGTCGACAAGCGCAGAACGATCACGTTGGGCGGCACAGCGCTCGAGCTGACCTATGTCGGACAGAACCACTCCGATAGCGCCTTGGTCATGCGTCTGCCGAAAGAACGGATCGTCTTCGTGGTGGATTTGCTCCCGGTGGGGCAGATTCCGGGCCGCGGCATGATCGACTTCTACCCGTTCCAGGCGGAAGAGTCGATCAAGCAGATCCTGGCGATGGACTGGGAGCGCCTGATCCCGGGGCATCCCGGTGTGAACGGCCGGCTGGGCACCAAGAAGGACGCCCAGGATCAGCTCACCTTCCTGCAGGACGCCTCCGCGGCCGTGAAAGCCGAAGCGCAGCAGGGGAGATGCTGGGAGCCGGTGGAGAGCGAACTGAAACTCCCGAAATACGCAAGCTGGCCCGGCTACGAGGCCAACCTGCAATTCACACTGAGGCGCTACTGCGCGCTGTGGGGGCGGGGTACATAGCCAGTCCCAACGACGAGGACGTCGTCTTCCACATCGAGCGCGGCAACCGGCTCGACATCCTGGAGCACTCGAAGTCAGACCGCTACGCCGGCCAGCGCATCTTCGTTGTGCGCCATTGGCCGTTACTCCGTGCGTTGTCCTTACTGGGTGCTGCGGCGCTCCTGGGAAGACGCCGGCTTGAACTGATAGCCGGGCGGGCCGTTCAGATAATACGCACCGAGCGTCGTGATCCTGTCCATGTCGGGGTACAACACCCCGAACGCGGGCGCGTTGACGCTTCCGCGCGGCGAATACCAGATCGCACCGTCCTTCGTGATTTGAATCTTCGGCGTATCCGCGACCTTTTGAGGCTTCGGAAACAGCGTAAACGTGGCGTCTCGCGGATTGAACTTCCACAACGATGCGGTGGTTCCGCCCACGTCAGCGCTCCAGATATTGCCCTCGAAATCCTGCGCGAAGTCGTACGGGTTCGAATTCCGCCGAGGAATCGTGTACTCCGTAATCCTGCCGGTGGTCTGATCCAGCTTGTCGAGCTTCGCCGAACGGTTACCGGCGGACCAGATGCCGAACCAGATGTTGTTCTGCGCATCGACATTCAGCCGTCGAACGTGACCGGGGTAGGTTGGCGGCGTGAAGATCGTCCATTCGTTGGTGGTGGTATCGAACTTCGCGATATTGCCGGAATCCCAAAGAGCCATCCAGATGTTGTCATTCCTGTCGGCGATGACTCCGTACACGATCGCGTTGTGCGTCGGCACGGGGAACACGGACACCTTCTTCGTCTCGCGGTCGTACTTGCTCAGCGCGCCGCCCATGATCCAGCCCACGTAGATGTTGTTCTTCGAATCGAAGGCTATCGACTGCATCCACTTGTTCGTGCTCCGGATCACGTTGTTCGGATCCATCGGAATCAAATGCTCGAACTTCTCGGTCTTCGGATTGAAGCCGAGCAGACGCTTCTCCGCCGACGGTGTCTGGCCGCCGTGTTCCGGGAGCCAGATCATGCCGGTCCGATCGATGTTCACCTCATGGATGCCGTTAATCGGATTCGGCAGCATGTAGGACTTTTGCTCTCCCGTGCGCGGATCGAGTTTGACGAGCCGATGGGGATACCCGCGATCGGTCAGCCATACGTTGCCGTCCTGATCGAACCGGACGTCCTGACCGGTCCGTCTGCCGGTGAAGCTGCCCGTCAGCTTGCTGAACTCGGGTGCATGGATGCCTTGGCCGGGGGGATCGGGCGTCAGGTAGTACTCGATGTACATCGACTTGCCCAACTTCGCTTCGTCGAGCGGCATTTCCTGATCGATCCGGACGGCGCGAGGCGTTGCGCCTGGCCCGAAGTTCTTCACCAGATAGGCAAGGAGATCGTCCCGATCCTGCCGTGAAAAACGCAAGGCCGGCGCTCGATAGGTGAGAAGCCCTTCTGCGTACGACGCAGCCGGCTTGTCGGCGAGCTGCGCACCCATCATCCGATCAATGCGCATCGTCCACGCGCCGACTGAACCTGGTCTGGTGGAAAGGAAGTTTTCCCCGTGACAGATCATGCAGGTTCTCTCCGCGACGTCGCGGCCCGGTCCTGGCGGATAGATTGCGTCGTAGCTCGCCTCCTCGGTGACCGAGGAGTCCGAGCTGTTCTCGCTCTCGAGCGCATTGACCACGGATCGCTGCGAGCCAGCGACGGGATCGCGTAGCGACAGCATCAGCTTCGGGTTGTCGCCGGCCTTCACGACCAGCTTCTGCACCTCCGACCGCTGTGCGCTGGCGCTCGCACTCACTTCGTAGTTGCCCGGAAACAGCGCGACCGCGCGAAATTGGCCGGCACTCGTGTACACCGTGTACAACATGCGCTTGTCCACGTTGCGGATGAACACCTGTGCGGCCTTGAAGGGCGTCGTCGACTGGACCGAACCCGAGAGATTGCCCATTCCCGGAACGGCGGCTTCGGCGACCGCCGGCGCGCCGGCGAGCCATCCGCTGATCCCCACCACCGCATACGCGACCACGAGGCTTCCTAGTACTACCGTGACGAGCAGCAACGATCGACGTCGGGACATTGTCGTACCTCCGTGTCAGCGCGTGCTTTGATTTACCGAGTCTGGTTGACGCCCCGAGGGGAAGCCGGTTTGAACAGATATCCGGGCGGCCCGTTCAGGTAATACGCACCGAGCGTCGTGATCTTGTCCATGTCGGGATAGAGCACCCCGAACGCGGGTGCCTTCTGGCTTCCGCGCGGTGAATACCAGATCGCCCCGTCCTTCGTGATTTGAATCTTGGGCGTATCCGCGGTCTTCTGTGGTTTCGGATAGAGCGTGAAGCTGGCGTCTCGCGGATTGAATTTGAACAGCGATGCGTGGGTACCACCGACATCGGCGACCCAGATATTGCCTTCGAGATCCTGGGCGACGTCGTACGGGTTCGAGTTCTGCCGCGGGACTTTGTACTCGGTCATCCTGCCGGTCGTCTGATCGAGTTTGCCGAGTATGCCGGGGCGTTTGCCGGCGGACCACATTCCCCACCAGACGTTGTTCTGTGCATCCACGTTCAGCCGTCGAACCTGACCGGGGAACGTTAGCGGCGTATGGATGGTCCATTGGTTGTTGGTCGTGTCGAACTTTGCGATATTCCCCGAATCCCAGAGAGCCATCCAGAGGTTGTCGTTCCTGTCGGCGACGATCCCGTACGGAATCGCGTTGTGGGTCGGCACCATGAATACCGAGACTTTCTTTGTCTCGCGGTCATACTTGCTTATCGCACCGCCCATGATCCAGCCCACGTAGACGTTGTTCTTCGAGTCGAACGCCATCGACTGCATCCATTTGTTCGTACTCCGGATCACGTTGTCCGGATCCATCGGGATCTGATATTCGAACTTCTCGGTTTTCGGATTGAAGCCGAGCAGGCGCTTCAGACCTGATGGCTGCTGGCCTTCGGGTTCGGCGAGCCAGACGATGCCGGTCCGATCGATGTTGACGTCATGGTTGCCGCTGATGGGATTCGGCAGCACATAGGACTTCTGCTCTCCCGTGCGCGGATCGAGCTTGACGAGGCGATTGGGATACCCGCGGTCCGTCAGCCACACGTTGCCGTCCTGATCGAACCGCACATCCTGACCGACACGTCGACCGACGAAATTGCCCGTCAGCTTGGTGAATTCCGGGGCGTTCATTCCCTGCCCGGGGGGATCCGGCGTCAGGTAGTACTCGACGTACATCGCCTTGCCCAGCTTGGCCTCGTCCAACGGCATTTCCTGCTCGATGCGAACCGCACGAGGCGTCGCGGCAGGCCCGAAATTCTTCACCAGGTAGGCAAGCAGGTCCTCACGGTCTTGCCGTGAAAAACGGAGTTCTGCCGCTCGATAGGTGAGAAGGCCTTCGGCGTACGAGGCAGCGGGCTTGTTGGAGAGTTGAGCCCCCATCATCCGATCGATGCGGGCCGTCCACGCGCCGGCTGAACCTGGTCTGGTGGAAATGAAGTTTTCGCCGTGACAGACCATGCAGGTCCTCTCCGCCACGTCGCGGCCGGGCCCTGGCGGATAGATCTCCTCGTAGCTCGCTTCCTGTCTGACCGAGGCGTCTGCACTATTCTCGTTCTCGAGGGCACTGACGACGGTGCGCTGTGAAATGTCGGCAGGGTCGCGCAGCGACAGCGTCAGTTTCGGGTTGTCGCCGGCTTTCACGACCAGCTTCTGCACGTCCGACTGAAGCGCCTTGGCACTCGCACTCACTTCATAGTTGCCGGGAAACAGCGCGACCGCGCGAAACTGACCCGCACTCGTGTACACCGTGTACAACATGCGCTTGTCCACGTTGCGGATGAACACCTGCGCAGCCTTGAATGGCGTCGGGGACGCGACCGTGCCAGACAGGCTGCCGAATCCTGGAAGCGGGGCAGCCTGCACGACCCTCGGCGTTCCCGACAGCCATGGGCTCACTCCGACTACCGCATATCCGGCTGCGAGACTTCCCATCAGGGCTATGAGCAGCAGCCAGGCTCGACTTGGGCGCATTGTCGTAACCTCCGTGTTGAATGAACGTGTCGGATTATATAGGTATAAATAGCCTCCGGGCGCTGGCTGTTTCGGCACGCCCCCGACGGGTGCCAATCACGGCCCTGGAGACCGGCTCGACACACCCGCAGCCGGCTCGGTCTCACGGAGGGGCTCAGTCTCGATCTCGCCTTTGGAAGGTCGCCGGGTGTTCGAAAGAACGCTGTGGGACGTTAATACTAGAGTGCGTGACGTTCTCCATCATGGACGAGCCGGCCAGGATACGTCATCAGGCGACTCGCGAAAACGGTGGTAGCAGACGGGTGAAGCCTGCGTTCACCTAGCGACGAACAGCCCTGACAGGAGACGACGATGCCGTTCACATTGATCAAGGGGCACTTCAAGCCTGAGGCCGGAATTCCAGACGGGGACTCGGTGCGCTTTCTCGCCGACGACCTTTCCCTGTGGAAGAAGCTGGCGGGGAAACCAGCGAAACTTGGAACGGGCGTGGAGACCAAGAACACCGTACAACTCCGCTTTGAGGGCATCGACTCGATCGAAAAGGGAGCCACGCAGCCCCTGGCGACGAAGTCGCGCGACAACATGTTCCGGCTCATTGGCCACGCGCCAGCCGTTCCAGAGCCCCGCGGGTACATCCTGGCGCGAATGACCGATGACCAATCGGGGCGGCCCATTTGTTTCGTTTACGCGGGAGGGACTGCGCGCGGCGATGGGTCGGAAGTATTCCTCGACCCACCTTTGCTGCGTCAGTCCGTCAACTATCAACAGATGAAGGACGGATTCGCCTACCCGCTGTACTACAACACTCTGTTCGCCGCGCTGCGAGCGCAGTTTGATGTTGCGCTCGCTCTCGCCAAGCAAAAAGGGCGGGGCTACTGGCCCACTGACGCTACTCGCCCAGGCGTCACGATGCGCACAGAAGCCGATCTGAAGACTATTCGGCCAGTCTGGCCCAAGCTGTGGAGGCGCCTCCAGGAGTACTTTGGCAAGAATCCGCCTCCGCCCAACTTGAATGGATTCGTCGCCTTCCTGACAGCGAAGAATGAGCGCGTCGATATCCTATCCCTCATGGAAGAACGAGGTCTTCAAGACTTGGTGCAGGTCAACGGAAATCGGGTCAAGCTTCTCTTCGATCCCGAGAACCTGCGCGTCGTGGGCAAAGTCGGGCAGCGTCACAGATAGTCCTTCTGGATCAGGAGTCCGGACCCTTTGCGGGCGCTGATCCAGGCCCCTGGGTTCAAGGCTGACCTCTTGTCCCAGTACGGCGGCGCTGGAACGCTTCCGGATCAAGACGCGGGCTAGGCCAGCAGGCTGGGTTCCATCAGGCAAAGCTGTATACGTAGCAAGCGCGGTGACGAGGCGCGTGGGCCGCTCCGAGCGCAGCCGGCGCCGAGCCGGCCCGCTGCTACCAGGCGAAGCGGATGGCGACTTCGCCCTGCTGGCGGTTGAACGCCTGACGGATCCGGCCGAATTGGTCCGACTGCGCGTTGGTTACCCAGACCGCCTGCAGGTTGTCCCGGCCGAAGACGTTGAAGATCTGGCCGATCACTTCGATCTTCCGCGTCCGTCCCAGCGACATCGACTTGCTCACGCGCAGATCGACCGAGTTGTAGCTGTTCGTACTGATCTGTGACTCCGGAATCGCCGCGAGCCCGCGCGAGGCGCGCCACGCGTTCACGGCCTGCAGCATGCGGGCGTTCTCGCGATTGCCCAGGTTTCGGGTGGTGCCGGGCACGTAGTCGGTGTTCACGCCGTCGCCGTTGACATCCACGCCGGCCAGCGCGCTGAACGGCATCGTTGATCGGAGCGTCCAGACGCCGCCAAGGCTGATGTCGTACGGCAGCACCACCGATCCGCTCGCCACGAGCACGTGACGCCGGTCGCTGATGGTCGGTCCCTCATCGAGCTTCGGCGCTTCCGACTGGGTCACGCGCGACGTGACATTGGCGGACACGACGTTGCCGTCCGACTTGCCCAGCGTATACGACACGGTGGAAAGAAAACGGTTGGCGAAGCGGCGATCGAGCCGCAGCATCAGCGCCGTGTAATCCAGGTGGCCGTTGGAGCGCGTCTGCTCGATGCGGGCGAACTGGTTGAGCGGCCGCAGCCCGGTCGCGCCGTTCGCGCGGGGATTGATGTCGGTCGCCTGCGCAACCTTCCGCACCTGGGTATAGACGAAGTCCGCGTGGACCGCCATGTTCGTCGCGAGCTCCTGCGAGATGCCCGCCGTCGTCGCGTACGACTCCACGTTCTCGATATCGTTGGCCAGGATCGCGATGTTCTGCGGCGCGGTCGAGGCGAACCGCAACGGGTCCTGCCCCATGTAGGGGTCGGGATACGACGGGTTCGCAATGGTGATGCTTGCCTGGCGGAAGTTCGTCTGCTCGGAAGACGACGCGATTAGGGTGAACGGATTGTAGTAGATGCCGTAGCCCGCGCGGACGACCGATCTGCCCCCGTTCAGATCCCACGCGATCCCGAGGCGCGGCCCGACGTTATTCCTATCGCCGCGCTTCGAGAAGTCGACGTACGGAATCTGTGTCGGCGTGCCGGTAGTTGGGAAGATCGTACTGTTGTTCAGATCCAGCCCCTCGTTGAACGCCTTGGTCTGCAGGTCGTAGCGCAGCCCGAGGTTCAGCGTGATATTCGGGCGAACGCGCCATTCGTCCTGGATGTAGGCGTTCCAGAGTTGGTTCGGCGAGTAGCGCCGGAAGCTCCCGAGCGCCCCCGCGAACAGGCGCGCGCCGGTCAAGTTCGCCATGATCGCCGGGTTGTTGGGATCGAAGAGCTGATCGTTGGCGAACGTCCACGTCCCGAGATTGTCCCGCAGGTCCTGATTGATGACGAGATGCAGGAAGGCGCCACCGGCCTTCCACGTATGCGCGCCGGCAGTCAGAGAGAAGTCATCGCGCAGCTCGCGCGCGTACTGCGTCGCGTAGTTGTTGTTGTTGGTGCCCCAGATCAGGCTGGGGAACACGAACGCCCGCGTCAGCGGTGCGAAGCGTGCCGGCGATATGTCGAACAGGTCCTCCTGCGCCCGCACGCCCGGTGAGTGCTGGCGGAATTGGTAATTCGTGAACTGCCCGCGCAGGTCGTTGAGCGCGCGCGACGAGATCACCCACGTGTACCCTGCAACCAGTGCGTAGCGCTTCTGCTGGTACGCACTGCCCGGCTGAGCGCCGCCCGGGAGGCCGGAGAAATACGCCGCGTTGCCGCCGCACCCGTCGCACGTGTAGTCCGAATCGTGCCACGCATACCGCGCGAACACCGTGTTCGCGGGTGTAACCTGCAGATCGCCGCGCGTGAACACCATGTTGCTGTATTCCGGAATCGCGAACGTCCCCTCGAGGGCCTGGTACAGATCCGAACGGCCGGTCGTCACGGTCGCATACGGTGTGGTATCGGTCCGTTCGGCTGAGGCGAAGAAATGGAGCCGATCGCGAACGACGGGCCCGCCGAGCGCGCCGCCGAACTGGTGACGCTTGTAATTCGGCTTCTGGACGCCCGCCGCCTTCTCGAACTTGTTCAGCGTGTTCAGATTCTTCTGGCGCAGGAACTCGAACGCCTCGCCCGTGAACAGGTTCGTCCCGCTCTTGGTGGCGAAGCTGACCGTGCCGCCGGCCGTCCACCCGTACTCGGCGGGCGCCTGGCTCACGTACACGCGGAACTCGCGAATCGCCGACTGCGGAAAGTCCTGCCGCGGTTCGCCGGTATTGGCTTCCTTGTTCCACGTCCCGTCCACGAGCAGCCCGCTGGCCATCGTGAACGCGCCGGCGCCGATATTCGCATTGAACTTGCCCCTTCGTACGGCGTCCTGGCTCGTGCCTGGCAGCAGCAGCGCGAGGCCGATCGGCTGGCGCGTCTCGAGCGGCAGCATTTCCATCTGCTCCTGCGTGACGACGCCCGATACTTCCGAACGCGTCGTTTCGACGACGGGCGCTTCGGCGGTGACCGATATTGACTCCTGCACGCCCTGCAGCTGCATGGTGACGTTGCGGAGCAGCTCGGCGCCGATGTTGACCGTGATTTCCGTCACCTCGACGGACCCGAAGCCCTGCAGCTCCGTGCGCAGCGTGTAGCGTCCTGGCGGAAGCGCGGCGTGCCGGTACCGGCCGTCGGCTTCAGTGACAACTGCGCGCGTGAACCCTGTGTCCGCGTTGCGGATCGTCACGGTCACGCCGGGCAGCACGGCGCCCTGCGCATCGCTCACGATGCCCGCAATCACCCCGTTGGTCGTCTGCGCCGCCGCGGCGGGTGCGAAGAATATCGCCCCTGCACATACGCACAGCAGCACTGCGACGAGGAGCGTCCACGTCCGTGCCGGGGAACCCGATCGAGACATACGGCCTCCTTGATGTCAGAACAGCCTACGCGCTCAACGTCCCTTCCAGATCTCCTGCAGACGCCCTAGGTCCCTGTTGTTCTCACAGAGATGCTCGAGCAGCTCCGTGTCGGGCTGCAGGACGAGGCGCATCGTCTGCGCCGTCCAGGGCCGGGAGTACGCCTTGGGATCGTTGACGGTGACCGTGACGTCCATTGAGCCGAAATTGATCCGGCGGAAGCGCTCGGTCGTGCGCAGCGCATCGGTGTGCGGGTGGCCATCGTTGTCGAGCCAGCTGCCTTCCTTGAAGCCGGCGGTGTCGACGACGAACGTGTCGCCCTCCCACCGGCCGACCGAGTAGCCGTACCACGCCGGGTCCGGATCGTCCGGCGGCTTCCGCCCGTCGGTGTGAATCTGGCGGTATTTATGGAATTCCTCGTACAGGTGGACGGTCACGGCCGGCGTCTGGATGATCTTGAAGGGGTACGGCGACGTCATCGCATCGGGTACGCCGTGCGGCATACAGAAGGTCATCGGCCTGTCGTAGCCGTGCGTGTCGACGCGCCGCTTGTAGAGTTCGGCCGCCCACGGCAGCATCGGCACGGCGGTACCATCGGACAGCAGGTTGGCATTGGGGTTGGCGTTGTCGGCGCGCGAGAGGCTCCAGAGGCCGGAGTGATCCGGCTCGCCGTCCCCCGTGCGGGGCGCCGGGGCGGTCAGGTTGGGGTTTCCGTCAGGAGTACGCGGGGTGCCGGGAAGCGGCAACGACAGCCACTGTGCGACGGCTGTGCCTCCGGTAGCCCAGACCAACGCGAGCACGAGCATCCCACCGCGCCAGGCGGTGACTTGGCAGATCCGCATCGATCCATCCTCCAGGAGGCCGACGACCGACCGCTCACGAATTACGAACGGCTCAGATCCACAGGGGAACCGAGGCGGCGCAATGCTACGAGTTCAAACTGAAGAAACGCTGAAAGAGCGGATTGGAGCGGAACAGTGTGCGAGAGGGGAGGGGTTGCCGCCCCTATCCTCGTCTCTTTCGATCGCGAGCATCGGATAATCGTCGGAACACACGCGGGCTCGCGCCGAATTCGGCGCGGAACGCCCGATTGAAGTTGGAGACGTCGCCGAAACCGGTATCGAGCGCGACATCGAGGACCTTGTCCGTCCCGCCCGCCAGCCGCCACGCCGCGTCGCGCAGGCGGGCGCGCAGCACGTACTGATGCGGCGTTACGCCGGTCAAGGATTTGAACGTGCGGAGGAAATGATATGGACTGAGGCCGGCCTGCCTGGCCAGCTGTCCGAGCGGCAAAGCCGCATGCGAATGCCGATCAAGCGACTTCGAGGGGAGTAGAGGTGATGGCGGTCTTCTACATCGGCACCTACGACATCGTCGACCCGAGCGAGTTTCAGAAGTACCCGCCGATCGTCCTGGCACTCCCGCCGAGATACGGCGGCGTGGTGTTGGCTTCGGATACGCAGGCCTTTCTTGTGGAGGGGACGGGGCGCACGATGAACGCGATCATCCGCTTCCCATCGAAAGAAGCTGCTCTCGGGCTCTACAACGACCCTGATTATCAGGAAGCGAAACGGATTCGGCAGACGTCCACGAAAAACGTCAGCATGGTTCTGGTCGAAGAATTTCGAAGCGAAGCGGCGGGGAAGTGAGCACCCCGCCGCTTCGCTCACGTAATTGGGGGAAAGAATCGCCTCGATGCGTTGTGGCGGCCGCCTGCGTTCGGCGCGACGATCCAGGCGTCGGAGACGACGCGGCGGATTCTGCAACACCTGGGCCTCTCGACCGAGGTGCCACGTCGGTGCCGCCCGGCGTACGGACAACTGGGTTGCCGCGAGTGTGCCCAGACTGGTGGGTCCGTCATCGCCACACCGGGTAATTTTCCAGTCGAATTTGACGACAGCGGCGGTTTGAAAAACCGTCGCCTCGCCCGAAGAAAAAGTGCGAGCAGGCAACTTCTGATTTCACGTACACTTAGCGTCTACGGTGAGGTGGCCAAGAGGCTGAAGGCGGCGGTTTGCTAAGGCTGTCCGACCTGACGATTCAGGCCTGAAGTCTTCGATTTCAGGCCTGTTTTCGCGCCCAAACGTCGTTGGGGTTGGGTGAGCTTGGACGGAGATCCGACCCCGTCTGGGCACATTTCTGGGCACAGTGTCCGTCCGAAATTTGTAGACAAATATCGGACGGTGTCCGTTGAACATTGTCCGAAATATGTGTACAAATATCGGACCATGCAGGACATCAAACAGGCCGTCGTCAACCGTATCGGAGACGGCCCCCCGGCCCACGTGTGGACGCCCGTCGATTTTCTGGACCTCGGCAGTCGCGCCGCGGTCGACAAGGTGCTGCAGCGCCTCGTCGCCGCGGGCCAACTCCGGCGGATTGACCGAGGCCTCTACGACACACCGCGACTGAACAGCCTGACGAAGCAGCCGGCGGTCGCCGACTATCGCCAGATCATCGACGCGCTTGGGCGACGCGACCAGCTTCGCATGCTCGTCGATGGCATGACCGCCGCGAACGACCTGGGTCTCACCACGGCGGTGCCAGCCCGCGTCGTGATCCACACCGACACGCGCCGGCGCACGATTCACCTCGACAACTTGACCATCGAGTTCAAGCAGACGGCGCCAAGCAAGCTGTACTGGTCAGGCCGCCCGGCCATGCGGATCGTTCAGGCCCTCCAGTGGCTGAAGGACACGTTGCCTGCCGATCGCGATCGCATCGTCGCCCATCTGTCGAAGCTCCTGGCCGACCGTCGGCACGGACGGGACCTCCGCAACGATCTCCGCGCTGGATTCGCCACGTTGCCCGCGTGGATGCAGGACCTCGTGCGTGAGCTGCTGGGCCCGCAAACCAGTCGCCAGTCGACCGTCGATCGCCGTAGACGGGCTCGGTTCGTCGCCGGCGCACGGGCGCCTCAGGCACGGCCCCACGGAGTCCGCCCGTGATGAATTTGGCGTTTCGCCAGGTGATCGGGGCGAAGGACGATGAACGGCTCGATTTTTTCCTGGGGACCCCCCGCCGCTTGGGCACGGCCGTGCAGAACATCGAGAAGGACTTCTGGGTCTGCTGGGTGTTGGACGTCCTGTTCAACGGGACGGGTGAGGGACAGCCGCGCCTGCTCTTCAAGGGCGGCACGTCGCTCTCGAAGTCGTTCGGTCTGATTGATCGCTTCTCTGAGGATATCGACATCACAGTGTTCCGCGACGACCTCGGCGAACCGGCATCGATCGACGAGCTCGAGGCATTGAGCGGCAAGCAGCGGCGCGCCCGCCTCGACGCGATTCGGGCCGCGTGTCAGGTCTTCATCAACGGGCCATTCCTGAAGACGTTCAACGAGGTGATGACCAACGTGATGGGTTCGGCGCGCATCGCCCCGAGGCGCTACCGCGCAGAACCAGATCCTGCAGACACCGACCAGCAGACCGTGCTCTTCTGGTACCCGGTCGTCACCGCGGGCGCCAATCCCTACATCCGTTCAGCCGTCAAGATCGAAGCGGGGGCCAGGTCGGCCCTGGATCCCCACATTTTGACCACCGTGAAGCCGTATGCCGCTGACGACGCGGCGGACCTCGATCTGCAGGTGACCGGCATCACGACGGTGGAGCCACAGCGGACGTTCTGGGACAAGGTCGTGATCCTGCACGGGTTGCGCGCCTGGTACGACCGCCGCGGGCAGCTTCGCCACGCCGGCCAACGCGTGTCGCGCCACTACTTCGATGTCTTCCGGATGCTCCAGTCACCGCTGGGCGCGCGCGCCATGGCGGATCGGCCGCTTGGTGCGGACTGCGCACGCCACGCAAGGATGTTCTTCAACAGCCCAGACTTTGAGCTGGACCACGCGGTGGCCGGCACGTTCAGGTTGGTGCCACCTCCTGACATGCAGGCGCTGCTCGAACGAGACTACGACGCGATGGCCATGATGATCACCGGTGCGATCCCGTCGTTCGCTGAAGTGATGAAGGCCATTGGCGCGCTCGAGCACCGACTCCACACCAGTCGGTGACGGCCAACAATATCGACCTTGACTCGGAAGTGCGGTGCGCGAAGGTTACGATGGCACCCGCCTCAAGATACTGATGGGCCTCACCGCGGATGAGGACGGTGTGCGGCGACTGAGCCCGCGCAGGACAGTATCGAGCACGAGGTCCAGTTCCCTGCCCACGTCCTCGGCGAGGAAGCGGAGAATGACGTAGTCGTTCTCCTGGAGGAGCTGGGTCGTCGAAGCCTTCGCCGACGTACTTGCCCGTCGCCAGGATGACCCTGGACTCGTCCCGAGGAATGGCAGCCAGCCGATCGCTGACGGCCTGTCGCTGCTTCTTGCCCATGCCTGCGCGCAGAACAACCAGGTGACGGGCGCCCTGGGAGAGCTGGCGCTCCAGACGGTCGAGATGGTCGTTGCGCTCGGTCAGCACGAGCGGCGATCGACCCGCGTTCACCGACTCGAGGACGTCGGCGCAGATTCGCCGGTTGCGAGCGTCATCCACAAGCAACTCTTGATACAGCGTCTGGAACTCGACGCGCTCGTCCGCGTCGGGAGTCCTGGCCGGGTAAAACGACGTTGGCTGAACGAGGGCGAGATGTTCAAACGGTCGGGATGCCGCTTGCACCCGCGCGTTCACTCGGTGTCGGACCGGCCCGCACTGCATGAAGATGATCGGGTGGTGACCGTCCTTTCGCGCAATCGTCGCGGATAGCCCGAGAACGAACTGTGCCTTGGCCTGCCGCGCGACCCGCTCAAAACTGTGGGCCGACAGATGGTGGCACTCGTCCACGATCATGTGGCCATAGTCGCCGACACGATCGTCGACGACACCTTCCTTGACGAGGCTTTGAATCACCGCGACATCCAGTAACCCGGTCGGGGTGTTTCGACCGCCTCCGATTCGCCCGATCGACTTGACAGGGATGCCGAGAAAGGTCGATAGGCGATCGACCCATTGGTCGAGGAGCTGGCGCCGATGGACGAGCACGAGCGTGCTGACGCCGCGCCTGGCGATCAGGCACGCGCTCACGACCGTCTTCCCGAATGCGGTGGTGGCGGCCAGCACACCCGTCTCGTGTGCGAGGATCGCGTCGGCGGCGACTCGCTGCTCAGGCCGCAGCTCTCCTTGAAAAGTCACGTCCAACGGGCGACCGGCGTGGCGTTCGTCGCGAACGGTAGGGTGAATGCCGAGGTCTTGGAGCGTCTCGCGTATCTCATCCAGACAGCCTCTTGGAAGACCAATGTGATCGGGGTGATCTTCGGCGCAAGCGATGACGCGTGGCTTGTTTGTAGGTCGACAGTCGCATCGCCTGAGCTTTGTAGAACTCCGGATTCTGAAAAGCCGCCAGTCGGAGGAGGCGGTTCCGCAGTCCAGGGTGTAGCCCTTCCTTGGCGACGTAGATCTGGTTCCCCAGGACCAACTCCAACGTCGAAGGGATGTCGCCGGAGATCGGTGACTCCAGGCGTCGACGGGATGGCGGCGCCGTCCAGGGCTCATCATCACCGTCCTCTTGTGGCGGCAACCGTACGCCGAGAATGCGACCGCGACGCTCGGCCACCTGAACGACCTGCTCGACGTAAGATCGCCTGATCTTGCGCACGCGAGCGAGGAACGCCCATTGGTCAGCCCACGGCACCAAGCGCTCGTCCAGAAAAACGCTGTGACCGTGCTCGCGCGGTCCCTTCTGCAAGGGCAGGGCGATGAGGTTGCCGAATCCGCCTTGCGGCAGGGTGTCCTGGTTTGGAAACAGCCGGTCGTATGAATCCAGACCGACGTCGGGTCGTCCTTCCATCGTTTCCGTGAGGAGGTGCGACCCGAGCCGCCGCGCCAACGCCGCCGGGATGGCCTGCTCGAAGAAGAGCCAGACATGACCGACGTGGCCGGATCGCGACCGCTCCAAGGCAGCAGGGAGATCGAGTCGCTGGCACACCTCGAGGAAAGCCGCAGCGTCGTCCTGCCAATTCGCCTTATCGAAATCGACCGCCAGGAAGAAGCACGATTCGTCCAGGAGCAGCGGATAGACGCCAGCAACAAACGGCTCACGGTGTTCATCCTCGCCCGACAGGTGCCAGCGAATGACGTCGTCGGTGATCGGCAAGAATCGGCGGTGTTGACAGTCAGCGCACTTGATCCGTGGCTTCTCGCAGATGCCGCGCACCCATTCGTTCGAGCAAGCCGGCGCGTACCCCGACTTGCCGGTTCTTCGACTCTCGAAGCGACGAGGGTAGACGTCCTCGCGACCGCGAAAAAGCGATCGGAAGAGGCGAATCTTCAACTCGGCCGAAGACTGCTGATTGACGAGCGGTAATGTTTCGTCCATTGACGAGCGGACAGTTGGTGCCAGTCCGATCGTAGGAGGATTCCGCCTCGGCGCGGCCTCCCATCGAGCCGGTCCACCGATCCCGGCGCCACCGTCGGGCCATCCTGGTTGGGCACACTCTGGGGCACAGCCTGCGCGTCCGAAGAGCGCCGGCCGATCTCAGACCAGCGATTTTCGTGCCCATTCGGCGGGCTCCAAATCGACTGTGCCCAAAACTGTGCCCACGCGATCAGCGAAAACGCGTCGTTTTTCTCAATGTTTTGGTGAAGGCGGATCTACGAAAACCGTCGCCTGAAATTCGCGCAAGGGGCGTCGCGGAAATGCCTATTTTTCGTATACTTACAGCTTGCGGTGAGGTGGCCGAGCGGCTGAAGGCGGCGGTTTGCTAAACCGTTGTAGGGGCTTAAACTCCTACCCAGGGTTCGAATCCCTGCCTCACCGCCAATCTACTGCCCGGATTTATTGATCATTTTTCCTCCCTCGGTGCCCGGTAGAGTCGAGGCGAAGCGCGGTGGTGTCCAGGCCCCGCGGCGCCGAGTACGAACGGCGTGCTTTCGAGCCGTTCTCGCCGAGAAGGCCATCACTCCGTTTCTCCGCCCCGCTCATCGAACCGGACGGGACCATCTCGGTCATCCGGCTCTCGGACGGGTGTCACGTCACAGCATGCGCAGCGGCAAGCGCGAAAGAGCCAGAGGCGACAACACGCCCAGTTCCCCGAAGACAACGGGCATGGGGAACCGCCGATAACCAGATCCGGCCAGCTTGTGCCGACGGCGCAGAAAGCGGCGAACAGCGTGGTACAGATGCAACTGGACCGCGTGCCGCGCCGTCGTCACCGTGGCGTGGGAGAAGTACGCGAGCCATCCCCGCACGGTGCGGTTGAGCGCACGAACAACGTCTCCCACGGCGCCGCCGCCAGCTGAACTTCTCGATGCCTCTGAACCGTTCGACGGTAATCTCTTTAAGTTGCATAGCGGTCGCTGATGAAACTGGACGCGGCTGTACAGTGGCGATCACAGGCACGAGTCTGAATCAGATTCGACAGAGCTAAACGTCCTTCAGAAGATGCGCGACATCGCGGGCGCCGTGGAGCACTGCAACGATCGTGAGCGGTCGGCTCTCGGGGTCGTAGACGACGAGATACGAATAGACGCTCAAAACTTCAGAGGCCGATCGGTCAGGTCGTTGCGAATGTGGCCGATACCGGGCCTCTCGGCGAGCTTGCCGACAGCGTCGTCGATCGCATACCGCACGCGAACCGCTGCTGACTCGCTTTCGTCTGCCAGGTAGTCGAGAATCTCGAGTAACTGTGTCTCGGCCTCTTCGGTGAAGACGAACCGAGAGGTCATCAGGCGCGCTTGCGTCCGCGCTGCTTGATGCGCTCGTCGGCCTTTCGAAAGACCTCGTCGCCGTCGACGACTTGGCCGGCCTGAGCCTCGAGCCAGCCGCGCTCGATCTGCTCACGCCACTTCAAGCGGATCTCGTCGTGCTCCTTCAATAGCCGAAGACCCTCGCGGACGACTTCACTGGCGTTGTTGTCGAGCCCGCTCTCGACTGTTCCTTCGACGAACTTCTCGAGCTCCGGCGCGAGCGACACGTTCATGATGACCTCGCCTTTCTGACGAGTTCATTGCACCCAGCAGATAACAGGCTTTAGCAAAGATTGTCGGCAGTCGAAGCAATCTAATCGTCCGCATCGAACAGGCACTCCGAGAATGCGGCGCCGAGATTCTCGTGCGTGCGAGTCCCACGACAGCCCCATTCGAATTCGCGGTCAAGACGCCAACGGGCGACCAGCGCGAACTGGTCTGCTACGCCTTCACTGCCTACAGGTACCGACGCGCCGGAGGGCCACCCGACAGGCACCGTTTCCAGATCGGATACGGAAGCGGCTCCGATCGCTGTCACAGACTCTATTTCGACCCTCGTGGGAGGAAGACAACGTTGCTGTTTGGCGTGCACCTGGAGATGGGCCTGTTCGTCGGCGTTGACCCGAGGATGAACAGTCCAACGTGGTTTCCACGGTCGGTTGAATTCAAGACCAGCGATCTTGAAGCTGCCCGGGCACACCGGTGGCACGGATGGGAACGGGAGCGCTCCGACGCAAGACGCAGGGTGCGGCCTGAGGAGAGCCTGCTGACAGAGACTGTGATTGCATTCCGGCCGGACCAGTTTCTCCGCTACGTCGAATTCGAGCGTTTGGCCAGCGGTCTTGACTGCGGCGAGCGATGTCTTCTGTCGGACCGCATCGAGAAGGGCCTGTCTCGAGGCGCAGCAACGCAAGGGCGACACCCCCTTGAAATACAGCTCGGGCTTCCCGCCAGCGACATTCTGGACATGGTTGTGGGGCGAATCAGCCTCGAATGAACGTTCGTCCTCGCGGCCTATACGAAGTCCTCCTCACAGAGGCGATTTGCGTTTACAGCTTCGTGATCTCGGCGACGACCTCCACGCGATCCGCGATGGCGTGCGGCCCGCGGAGGCGCCGGATCGGCTCGCGCTTCATCTCGGCCGGATTGTGCAGCGAGCCATAGCTGGCGTGAATGATGCCGATCGCGTTGCGGTCGGCGTAGCGCTCGCCCGAAAGCTCATCGAGCAGATCGATCAGACGATCAGTGGATCACAAGCCGGCCCCCGAAGCGCCGATTGAGCCGGGAACGGTTCTGCGTGCGGTTTTGGGCAGAACTCCCGATGGGCGCGTCGAAACGATGCCCGAGCCGCTCATCCCACTTCTCGACACGACGCTGCTCACGAATGCTCCTGGCGAACCCCGGGTCGGCAACCAACTGCTCACCGAACTTCATTCAGCCGATCGCATTGACCTTGTCATGGCGTTCATCCGGTGTTCCCAGCTAATTCGTCGCCACCGGGGGTCCCGACGCGTCCTTCACGAACTGCGCGTAGGTCGCAACCTGGGCGTGCAGAGGCGCGATGCGATCGACCTGCAGGTTGCGCGCTTTCAACCCGGCCAGGAACTCTGCCGCAAACATTTGCACCGGACCCGGGTTGTAGACGTCCGCTTCGACGAGGATCCGTTGCCTGGGGAAGTACGCCATCAGCATCGTCTGCGAATGCGCACCGGTCACGGCGTACAGGTTCACCGTCATCGTCGGGTCGGTGATGACCCTCTCGTCGGCGACGCCCTCGACGGTCAGCGGCTTCGGGTTCTTGGCCAGCGCGTCCGCGACGATCGTGTGAGGCCGCTTGGCGATTTCTTCAAGGAACGCCGCGTTCCCTTGATGGGTTATCACGGTGAGGCCCTCCGAGATCGCCGCGCGCACGCCGCCGGAGTGGTCGAAATGGTGGTGACTGTTCACGAGCTGCGTCAACGGCTTGCCCGGGACGAGTTCCCGTGCCTTGGCGATGACGGCGAGGGCACGTGTGTCGTTCTGGGGCGTTTCGATGAGCATCAGGTGATCGACGAACTCCACGAGCACACTGTGGTGAGATCCGCCAGCCAGATACCAAATGCCGGGGGCCAGCACCGAGGCGGCGACGGTGGGCGGTGCCGCTCCTGTGACGGCCGGGGCCGAGGCCGCCGCGGCTGGCGCACTCAAGTCGCCCGTGTCGCCGTCAACCGTCTGTGTGGAGACCTTGATCTCCTGGGTCGTGAAGTCATCGGTCTTCGTTGTCAACTGAGTGGGGAGCTGCAGGCCGCCCGCGTCCTGATAGCCCGCGAAGGCCGTCGAGATTGCGACGTCACCGAGGTTGGTGTTGTCGGTCCTCGTGACGACGCGTGTGGGTAGCTTCGTGGTGCTGTCGATCGCGAGCGTGAACGCCTGACCGCTGGCGGTCGTGACGTCCAAGAGCGATTCGGCGCCTTCGGTGCGCGGGTTGGCCAGCTTGGCCATCGGGTCACGGGCCGCTCGCAAAGCGGTGAGTGGGTGGTGCAGGAGCTCTGCGCGCCGATCGTTCGCCACCGCGTCGGACGCGCGCGTGGCTGTGCCGTTGGGGGCGACGTTGAACGCCACCGCCCCGTCGATGCCCGCCACCTGCTTCTGTGGCGCCGGGCCCTGGAAGAACGTGAAATTCGGCCGGCGCGTCAGCTCGATGCGGGCGCGTCCGCCCGCGACGTCCACCGCGCGCTTGTAGCTGGTCACGGCGAACGTCTGGCCAGACGCGCCAGGCGTCACATCCTGGCCGAGGTTGTACTGCGTGCCGTCGCCTTCCACAACTAATGTCTTCACGGCGGCGATCCGATCGCCGCCGCCGAGGGCCTGTGCAGCGTCATTGACGATTTGCTGCTCCGGCGTGGGCCGCGAGCAGCCGGCCAGCGCAACGACGGCCAGCAGCGCGAAGAATGCCTTGCGTGTCATGAACAAACTCCTGTTGAGGCGTGCCCGAGGTTTGTAAGCGTCGAAGCATAACATTGTGCGCGCAAAGAAACGCGATTGGTTGAGCTGAGTCGCCACGCACTTGCGATGGCATCGCCCGTTCAAGGTGGGACCGGTGGACGGAGGAGCTGGTCATCGCTGACCAGCTCCTTGTCGGCTGAAGTCTATCGTCGCAGATCGATCGCCATTGTCGGGTTGTTCGCGACCGTGTGCACAGGCGCGAAGGTGTCGGGCGCCTGACGAAGCGCCGACCTTTTCGGGAAGAAGCTCACGCCGAGAAACGCATCCACGGTACCCGTTGCCGCCGGCGTGATCAGATTGGCCGAACCGGTCACCGTAGACCGTTCGCTGAGCGGTATCGACAGCTCCGCGCCGTACACCAGGTGGGAGAAGCCGCCGACGCGCGAGAGAATGCGATGCGTGTGTTCCGGGTGCCTGCGAATGACCGCGAACTCTTCGTCGGTCAGCTTGCCAGGCTTGTCGAGAATGAGGCTGGAGACGCCGAGTTTACCGAGATCGTGGAGCAGGGCTGCCCGGCGCAGGCTGCGAAGCTCGCCAGAGGGAACGCCCAGTTGGCACGCGATGCCGACGGTCAATTCCGCGACGCCGTTGGAATGCTGGTACGTCCATGGCGATTTGGCGTCGATGACTTTCGCGAACGCGTCCGCGATCCATACTCCAATTGAAGATTGAAGATGTTCGACTCGGTCCTGATCATCTCGTTCGGCGGTCCGCAGGGACGTGCAGACGTCCGCCCGTTTCTCGCGAACGTGCTGCGCGGCCGCCGCGTCAGCCCTGAGCGCGTCGAGGAAGTCGCGCACCATTATGAGTTGTTCGACGGGGTTTCGCCAATCACAGAGCTGACGCGTCGTCAGGCCGACGGGCTCCGCCAGCGTCTTTCGGCGGCGGGTCTCCCCGTTCCCGTCTACGTCGGCATGCGGAACTGGCATCCGTTGCTGCCTGACACCCTGCGGCAGATGTACGCCGACGGGCTGCGCAGCGCGATCGGATTCATTGCGGCGCCACACCACTCGTACTCGAGTTGCCAGCAGTACCGGGAGAACGTCGCCGCGGCGCAGAGGGAGCTCGAGGCGACCGGCGGTCACCTGGATATCTCCTACGTCGGCAGCTGGTTCGATCATCCACTCTTCATCGAGGCCAATGCCGCGCACGTACGCGAGGCCCTACAGCGCCTGCCCGCCGCGGTTCGCGATGCCGCGCGGCTCGTCTTCACCGCACACAGCATTCCCCTGCCGATGGCGGAAGCGTCGTCGTATCGGGAGCAGTTGCAGACCTCCGCGCGGCTCATCGCCGAGAAGGCCGGCGTCGAGCAGCGGGCGCTCGTGTATCAGAGCCGAAGCGGCCGGCCGCAGGATCCGTGGCTCGAACCGGATGTCAGCGAGTATCTGCGCAGCGAGCACGCCGCGGGGTTGCGCGCGGCAATCGTCTCCCCGGTGGGGTTTGTGTGCGATCACATCGAAGTGCTGTACGACCTCGATCACGAAGCTGCCGAGGTGTGCGCGGAAGTCGGGCTGCCGATGGCGCGCGCGGAGGCGGTGAATGACGATCCGCTGTTTCTCGACATGATGACGGATGTCGTGCTGCGCACGATCCGCCGTTACGAACACGGACGGCCGTTACAGATCGTCAAACCCGCATAACCACGAAGGGCACACTTTGCGTCCTTCGTGGTTGATCTAATCCGGTCTGACCGGACGCCAGCGCCGGTTTTTCAGTGAGAACCGCGTCTCTTCCGGTATCTCGAAGCCCTCGATCGGTGGGTAGAGAGGATCACCCGGATACAGGAGCAAGGTCTCGTCGCCGCGCTTGAGGAAGCCAGGCTGCACGCGCGGGATCGGCTTGCCTCTCGCCCAGTGCACGACCTCATCGATCGAATCGAACCTCGCCAGCGCGCTCAGTGTCGTCCATGTCGGCGGCGGCAGCGCAATCTCCTCTCTTCGGCTTCGCTCGACGGCATCTGCGGGATCGAGCCACTCGCTGTGGATCGTCTCGCCGTCATCGTGGACGGGTGTCTGTCCCTCCGGAGCCCGTGCGACGAAGAAGCGGGTATCGAAGCGCTTGATCTCGCCCTCCGGCGTGACCCAGTGCGCGAAGTACGTCAATTCATCGAGGGCAAGGCGGAGGCCTTCTGCACCGACGACGTCGGTGAACGACGTCGTTCCCGCGAGCAGGTTGTGACGATGGGCGGTAAACCGGTTGGGGGAATCGCCATCGATCGTGACAACGCGGCCGTCCTTCCTCGCCAGCAGCACGCCTGCTTCCTCGAACAACTCACGAAGCGCCGCGACATGATGAGCAATCGCCTCCTCCGAAGGGATGTCGGACATGCGCACCGCGGACGACGCCGCGCCATCGGTCAGCGACTGCGCATCGCGAATGCGGTCAGCGGGGTCTACGCGACCGCCGGGAAAGACGTGAGCGCCGCCCATGAAGGCGATGCTGTCGCTCCGAAGCACGAGAAACACCTCAAAGCGAGTGGCGGAGGGACGCAGGAGGACGACGGTTGATGCGGGAAGGGGCTCGGCGGCGACGGTCATGTGTACCCATGTATATCGTGGTCCGAATCGCGCGGTGATCGTGATTCGAATCACGCGTTGAGGTTGCGGAGTGGCAAGCGTTCGTGTAGCTGCATGGCATCCCGGTGAGATAGCATCCGGCCATGAGGCCGTACCCGTTCGTCGCGGCGGTCCTGCTCCTGATCACCGCGGCGGCCACCACCGCGTTCGCGCAGGCGCCGGTCGCCTATCGTCTGACATTTCCGGAACCCGAGCATCGATGGATGCAGGTGGAGGTCACATTCCCTGACCTCCCGGCGGCCCCGCTCGAGCTGCACATGAGCCGCTCGTCGCCGGGCCGCTACGCGTTGCACGAGTTCGCCAGGAACGTCTACGACGTACGGATCAGCGACATTGCGGGCATCGCGCTTCGCGTGACGCGGCCGAATCCTCACCAGTGGGTGGTGACGCAACACCCCGCCGCTGTTCGCGTGAGCTACCGCGTGTTTGGCGATCGCATCGACGGAACATATCTCTCGATCGACTCCACACACGCCCATGTCAACATGCCGTCGGCGTTGATGTGGGCACGTGGGCTCCAGGATCGACCGGTCAGCGTGAGGTTCGAGCCTCCGGCCGGCGCGACCTGGCAGGTCGCAACGCAGCTTTTTCCCGGACCCGACGAGCGGACCTTCATGGCTCCGAACCTGCAATACCTCATGGACAGCCCGTCGGAGTTCGGCAGCTTCGCCCTGCGGACGTTTACCGTACGCGATGGCTCGCGCTCACCGACGTTCCGCCTGGCGATTCATCATGACGGCGACGAGGCGGAGCTCGATACGTTTGCGCGTGACGTGGAAAAGATCGTGCGGGAAGAACGCGGCGTCTATGGCGAGTACCCCGCGTACGAGGTTGGAACGTACACGTTCATCGCCGACTACTTGCCATGGGCCAACGGCGACGGGATGGAGCACCGCAACAGCACGATCGTGACACTCGCGGGATCGATCCGCGCCAACCGCGCGAGCGTTCTTGGCACGATCGCGCACGAGTTCTTTCATTCGTGGAACGTTGAGCGCATTCGACCGAAGTCGCTCGAGCCGTTCAATTTCGACGGAGCGAACATGTCGGGTGAGCTCTGGCTCGCCGAAGGCTTCACGAATTACTACGGTCCGCTCGCCCTGCAGCGCGCCGGGTTGACGGATGTTGCGGCGTTCGCTGCGACGCTGGGCAGCACGATCAACGACGTGACGCTGAGCCCGGGGCGGCAGCTCCGCACAGCCGAGGAGATGAGCCAGATGGCGCCGTTCGTCGACGCCGCCGCAGCCATCGATCGGACGAATGTCGCAAACACGTTCATCTCGTACTACACGTGGGGAGAGGCCATTGCGCTCGGCCTGGACCTCACGCTGCGCGAGCGGAGCGGCGGCAGGGTCAGCCTCGACGACTTCATGCGCGGAATGTGGGAGAAATTCGGGAAGCCTGGCGGCCGCGCTCCCGGATATGTCGATCATCCCTATACGATTGCCGACGCCAGGGCCGTCCTTGCCGCGATTGCGGGTGACGCCGCCTTTGCAGACGATTTCTTCGCACGGTTCATCCAGGGACACGAGGTCGTGAATTACGCGCGGCTGTTGTCCGGCGCGGGCCTGGTGTTGAGGCCGCGGGCGCCGCAAGCCGGCTTTGCCGGCGAACTGCGGTTGCAGGATGCAACAGGCGGCGTGCGTATCGCCGGCGCGGTGCCGTTCGGCTCGCCCGCATACGAGGCCGGGCTCGAGCGAGACGACGTCATCGTTGCCGTCGATTCTGCGGCGGCAACTAGGGCCGAG
>ORMF012611567.1_pt1 | contig 28900 bp, 27 predicted proteins | sample 1779871 | NCBI WGS metagenome assembly ORMF01 (sample SAMEA104232316, study PRJEB22302) | groundwater metagenome | biome: forest; feature: aquifer; material: groundwater | place: USA | collected 2011-08-07 | depth 5.4 m | reverse complement strand
TGCACCGCCCGTTGCTGGTCGATCTGGTATCGTCTCTTCATAGCGACTCTCTCCTTTTTTCTTGGCAGAAAAAACCACCTCGGTCATTATGACCGTGGTTGAGAGTCGCTACTTTCTACGAATTAACGGGCATCCTCGGTGCTCATGTCCAACAGCACAATGGTGCACCTAAGCTTATATTGCGGTCGATTGCGGTCAACGTGCAATCAGCCGCCTCGGTGTTCAGGCTTTTAGTGCGAGGGGAGTTCCTTCTCTTGGACCTCGCCGGTAATGGCCTCGCACTGCGCGTGGTTAAGGCCGGTGATTGCTCTATGACCTTATTTTGTCCATGGATCATGACGTTTGTAGAATTGACTGTCTTTTGGAGTGTCGCGTCGAGAAGACACTTTTTCCGTGATTTTCGCTCGTATTTTCAGGAAGTTCCCAACTTAGGTGTGTAGCCTTTTGGGGAGGGGAGTCCCCTCAAACTCAGATCTCGCCGGCGACAATCCAATCGATACTCTTTCCGGAAAAGCGCTTGAGCTTTAGCAGGAGATCAAGGCTCGGCGCATTCTGGCCGCGTTCATACTTGGAGAGCTGAGCCTGGGTGATTCCAAGGGTTTTGGCGAGCTCCACCTGACGCATTTCGAAGCCACGTATCTGTCTGATTCTCCTACCGATAGCTTTCAAGTCCGGTCTAGAGCCGGGCGAATTTGGTTTATTTATAGTCACAGTGGTTATATAATAGTCTCTTGGAGAATATTATCGGCTTCCACGGATTGACCCCTTTATACCCCGATTCGTTGGAACCGGGGAATAGCAAACCGAGGCACACGGCCCCTGATTTTGGTTTTGGCACATCGAGATCCGCCAGACCATTTTAGGGCAATTCGCAAATGGGCATGTTTATGACGCGTCGTCTTAATAACTAGAGCGAGGGGCACGTTTCGGTGCCGTCTGGCTAAGGGAGGCGGGGTCATGTGGATCGGTGATGAAGAATTGAATTTCACGGACGAAGAAGCCCGAGCGATGGGCCAGATCCCCGTGGCCCAAAGGCGGAATCGCCCGCCGAGGCGAAATCACGCCCAGAACCACGACTTGGGAGTCATTTTTTGGGGCATATTCGTTGCCCTGGTAGCGGTTGCATTAATTGCCGCATTCGCCCCATCAGAATCTCATTCCAATTCTTCCCCTCAAAATGTTCAATCACCAGCAACCAACAAACAATCTTCTCCAAATGATCAACACGCTTCCCAGCCAGAATATTTCCCCGCTGGTTGGGATTACCTCAAGGCTGCAAATCCCACTGAAATGTATATCGGCAACCAGCTCTATACCATCCCAAAAGATTGCACCTTTTTCGTGAGTCTTCGAAATATCAATGGATCTTATTTAGCTGTCGCGGAGGATGGCAGCTGGAATGGCTGGGTGCAAATAATAGGCCACGAAAGACAGATTTCCATGCACCCAGATTTTGCCGGAGCCAAGACTTTTATAGAAAAACTCGATTGGAATTTGCTTGAGTCGTCTTATTCCTCAGAAGCCCCTTCTCAGGAGGCAGCCAAAACAGACCTCGAAGCCCTGAGAGCTCTCGAGGCCCAAACAGAAAGGACCAATATGTCACTGTTCCAAAAGAAAGACAAAGACAAGCAAGAACCCGCCGAAATCACGGTTCAGGGCGAGGAGGCCATCATTCCTCTGCCCCCTGAATCGGAACAGGAAGAAAAGAAGGTCAAACTTCCTAAAACTAAGTGGTACGCGGACGGAGGGGCTTCGGCCCCTCCGTTCTCGAATTGGAGATGGGTTTGTAGATCACGCGGGGGGTTGCTTTGCGGCCTCCAGGATGTAAACGGGAAATATGTGCAGAGTTTCTTCTGGAATGGAGGCTCCGTCCAGGCGAGTGGCATATCCACGGCAGCGTTATTCCCGCAAGCCTTGGTATGGAGATGCGCCAAGATGCCTGGAATTCTCTATTGCAGCATTCTCGACGGCCAGCGAACGAATCGACAGGGGTGCGCCTATGACGGAAAGTCGTTGGCTTGCGGAAATTGAATTCGTGAAACAGAACTTTCCTGAGTTCACGCCCTTTGTGACCCAGAGCGGATCAGTGGGATTTGCCGGGACACTGAAAGGAAGACGGCGAGTGTACCAGGTACTGATTAAAGCTGCGGCTTCCTCCTATCCGGCGGTAGAGCCGAAAACGTACATGGACCCTAAACCCGAGCAGCATCACTGGATACCACAAGACAATACTCCGATGGACAAAAGGCACCTTTGCTACATAAGGGAAAGTAAGAAGTGGGATCCGGCAAGATCGAGCTTCGCCAACTGCATTCTGATCGCCGTGAGGTACATCAATGCCTTCGATTAAGATCTCGCGCTCGATTGAAGCCAAAATTCGTGAGATTGTCTACGCCTGCTCGGTTGAAACCGGGGTTACGTTATTCGGCCGGAAGGATGGAGACACGTTCGAGGTGGTGGAGGTTTGCGGTCCGGGCAAGAACGCCACGCACCAGCAACTCCATTACGCCGGGGATAGCGATCACGCCTCGGATTTCTACGCTCAGCTTCTAAAGACTCAACCGGATTTGAAACATATTGGCGAGTTTCATGTTCATCCATGCGGCATGAGTCGCCTGTCGGGAGGGGACCGCCGCACCGTCAAGGAAGTCTTGAAAACGTATGAGGAATTCATTGCCGGGGTCATGCTGCGAAACAAGGGTGGAGTCGACTTTTACCCCGTCTATTTCGCTCGCGGCCAGAAGGGAGTCGACATGAGGGTAATTCGTGATGTTCGCGACCTCCACATTGTGATTGTCGGTCTGGGCTCAGGCGGCAGTGCACTGGCCGACATGCTCGCGAGATATGGGGTGGGGAAGCTGACCTTGGTGGACCCGGACAAGCTTGAACGGAACAATCTTGTTCGACACGCTTTAGACCAGGCAGATTTGGGCAAATATAAAGTCGACGGTGTGAAAGAGCGCATCCACCGCATTACCAAGTCTCATTCCATGCTTCTTCCCGATGATTGTAAAGTTGTGGCCATCACAGAAAAGTTCAGTGCGGAGCGTATGAAAGAACCGCGCCGGGCTCTCCAGGGTATAGATTGGAACAAGTGCCGGTATGCCGGAAAGCCGACTTGGTCTTACTTCTCTCACGGGAAACCAGACCTCATCGCCTGCTGCGCAGACTCGGATGGCTGCTGCCAACTGGTGAATCAGTATGCCCTCGAACACCATATTCCGGTGGTCTTTGGAGGGGTCCACGGTGCGGCGGAAATGGCGGAGATCATCACGCTCATCCCAGGCGAGACGCCTTGCTATGCGTGCTACGAACGGGAAGGGTCAGGACCTGAGCCTACCCAGGAGAAGTACACGAATCCAGACTACGACTCGACGCGGGTTCCCTCTCAACCAGGCCTTTGGGCGGATATTCTGATGGCTGCGTCCATTCAATTCCGTGCGATTCTGGACGCCTTACAGGGAAAGATTAGCCCTTTGGTCCTGGCGCGTCTGCGTTTGCCCTACTCGGCCGAGGTTATTCGCCAGAAGAAGGGTTGTGCGGTTTGTTCTGACAATATGGAGGGGCTGAGCCTGGAGCACTGATCCCTCACCAGGTCGGATTTCACCTTTTGCGCTTTGTCTTTTACGGTGTCTTCTCGACAAGACAGCTGCGGTTCGTTGTCCACTGTCTCTTTCAGGTAGTTACGCTGGGTCCGGGACCCGCCTATTCCGCGTCACGGACCCTCGGTTTCTCCCCGGATCTCGCACATCAGTTTTGCCATGACCTCCGGCACGGTCCGGCTTGCAACGGCCGCGAGCGTCTGCAGGCGTTTTTCCGTCTCTGCGGCCAGCAACAGCCCGTATGCAAAATCAAAGCAGTCGTAGTTGCGAAACTTCGTCTCTAACTGCGCCAGGGTTTCGGTTCCGGTGTCATATTCCACGAGGTAGAGCTTGCCGTCGACCTTAGAGACCGCGTCGGGCACGATCGGATAGTCCCACCCGAAGGCGGCTAGCTCCCAATAGGCATAGAAAAAGGCCGGGTTCTCCTTTTCCGCTGCAAGTCGGATGTCATTGATGCCGATCAGGTGCTCGATCTGCTTGGGAGGTTTGCCTAGCCCATGCAACATTTCGGACATGTGATGCCGTTGATAGGAGCGCAAGTATTTCGCAGCCGCAAGCTTCCGCAAACGCTTCCGTACCGGATCAAGACTTGCGCCCGGAAAGAATAGGCGTTGGATCTGCGACGTGGTGAGCCATTTGCACCGTTCGAGTTTTCGCAGAATCTCTTGGTCTCGGGCTGTCAAGCGCATGGTCAGATCTCCGGTAGCTTCGTCGTCAGGCCACAGGCGTAGCAGCGCGCGATCCTAGGCATCGAAAAGCAGACGGGGCAGGTGCGCATGAGGTGCCCCTGGTAGACATACCCACACCGGCATCTCCATTCTCCGAGGAGGCTCACTTCCTCTCCGCAGACACACGTGAGCGCGGCGCTCACCGCGAGCTTCCGCCATTGCCAGTTGTCCCAGAGTTCCCAGGGCCAGGCCAGGATCGCGAAAATGGCACCCCACACATGCTTATTCGTGATTATTCTGAAAGTCCTCTTCCATTCGCGTAAACACATCTCCAGCATCTTCGTCAGCCTCCTTCTCGGCATCGCGCGGCCGCCTCACTCGGCCGCCAAAATCCGGGGTCCCTTTCATCTCGTGCACGACCTCTTCAAAGTCGTCTCCGATTTCTACGGTGTTGGTGTTAAGCAGGATCGCTTCTGGGGCGTGGGCCTTGAGAAATAGATAGCCCGTGCGGTTCGGCAGATGGGCAATGCGCTCGAACAGAAACCGCCGCTCTTCCTCCCGGGTGAGAAACTCCGGCTCCTGAAACGGTCGGGATGCCTTGAGGAGCCTGCCAGAGACAGGCAGTACCGGCTGCAGGAAGGAACAATCTTTGGGGTTCGAGCGCAGGGTAAAAGACCAGATCAAGTTTTGATACAGGATGTCGAGGATTTCCCGCTGCGAAATCGCCGTCTCTAAGTGCTGAGTGATGAAGTGGAAGAATGTGCCAAAGCTTCGGCCTGTATTCAAAACTTCGGCCACGTCTTCTTGCTGGCTCGGCGTTTTGAAGAGATTCTGCGCTTCGTCCATGAACCAGAGGTACGGGTTTCGCGCGACTCGGGCGAAAATGCTCTGCCGGATGTCAGATAGAACGAGCGCAAGCAAGAAGAGGCGTACACCGCGGGTGATACGGGGACCCGCGCAGTTCACCAGGACAATCTTGCCCTCGTCCTGGAGCCGCCGGAAATCGGGAGCCGACGAGCCACCAAGCGACAGTCGCAGGCTCTCGGAGGCAAAGAGGGCCGAAACCCGCGCCCGAACCGCTCCGATCGTCGCCTGGGATTCGGTCGAGAAGATCTTGTGAAAGTAGTATTTGGTTTCGGCATTTTGGCATTGGCGCAACAGCTTTGATCGCAGGTGCGCATCCGTGAGGACCCTTTCAACGAGGGTTACCGATAAGCGCAATTCGGCTAGCAAGGCGATCACTTGCTTGAGAAGACTTGTACCGCGCAAGGACAATTTCTCTCGCGCCGGCAACAGCTCTTTTAAGGTCTCCAGCCGACGGGTGAGGAAATAGTCGAGGTCGTCGCCTTGCGGCACCAGGATGTTGTAAGGGCTGACTACGTCTCGATTATTGAAGTCGATGATGACCACGCGGTCCCAGACCTCGGGAAACCGGGAGATGAGGAAGAGAGCTCGGTCGAAGAGGTCCCCCTTGGCGTCGACTAGGCCAAATGGTCGGCCGGAGCGGAGCATGGCGGAGATTAGGAGCAGCACAAACATCGTCTTGCCCGAGCCCTGGCTGCCGGTGGTCACAGAAAAATTGGTCAGAAGGTCCAACGGAAGTTCCACTGATCTCTGATGGAGTGTTTGGCCTAAGGCCACTCGCTGGGGCATAGCGCGCAGGCGCTGGAGGGCAAGCCCTTCAGTGTCCTGATGCTGGGCACGGCGCAGGTCATTCAGGTATTTGGCCGTAGCCTGCTTCAGCCGTTTTTCGTGCCACGTAAATGGCCAGTCCATATATATAACCTCTCTCGTCTCGCCCTTAGCGCCTGGGCATCTGTGGAACCCGTTCTCCGGAGGTTCTCGGTAGTTCGCGCTGCGACTTCCGAAAGCGGTAGGCGAGGTAGGAGACGAGAATCAGGAACAAGGAGAGCCATCATTTGGTAAGACGACTCCAAATTACTGGGTCCTGGGATTTTTTTCGAGTCAACCTACGGGGCATTGACAGGCCGGGAATATGCCTTATAGTTATATAATAGTTATATTAGGACTTTATTCTCTCTCCTGCAGGCCAGAAGTTCCGTCGTGACTTGTTCGCGGTTGATCTCCTGGTCTCCAAACTAAAGACCGGCACAGGAGTGTTTCCATGCACGTTCACAATACGTCGAATAGCAACCGCAAGTCTTTAAGACACCCCAGGAAAATCGCAATACGCTTTGCGCGCGGGCAGACAGTCCACAATCTACCGAGGCTCCAGAGGCACCTTGGTGTGTGCCTCGAATGCCGCGACGTGGTGCTCTTCATTCAAAAGCTCACCAACGCGTTGCGAGGGCAACGATTAATCGGAAGAGAAAGGCCATCTATAGACAGCGAACTAAGAAGAATCGGGCTCAACAGGGAGGAGGCGGCGGAAATCTTTAAGAGTTGGAGGACCTCCCACATGTAAGGCGTTCTGCTTTGCGGCAAATCCAACTTAGCCATCAACCATTGCTGTTGATGGCTTTTTTCCTCGACTTCTTCTTGCTAGACGTTCTGAGCACAAATCGGCGAATCCGCCCAGTTTGTGGGTATACGCCCACTTTCACGTCGAGCCATAACTTATGGCCGACTAAACGCTGCAAGTCGCGACCATACAGCTTCGTGAAGCGACGCACGTACAATCCTGGAACCGCCCACGCTGTCTTACCAAAAGTCTTTTCGATTTTGAGGATTGGGGATCCCAGCGAGTCCAGTGGCATTGAATGCACATCGAGTACTTTAAGGCATATCTTTTTTCGTCCTTCGGGCACGTCGTCGACTTCCAAAAGGGTTCGTAGGGTTCGGTTATCGACGTTAGGGTGCGCCTCCCGTCTCAACTGATCTAGTGCAAATCTTTCCAATAGTTCGCTAGCTTTTATTCGATCAAGTCCTACTGCTTCCAATTCTTGATCGACGTCGGGCCTTTTCGGCTGTCCAGCTTGCGCGGCCTTTAGAAGGTTGTTAATCTTTTGCACAAATAGTACCAGCTCGCTACATTCCTGGCAGTGTGCGAGATGGCCCTGCAGGGACTGGAGATCGTCGACTGGTCGTCCTCGCGCGAATTGGACTGCATCTTTCTCGGGATGCTTTAAGATCGCCATGCTGTTACGCCAAATCCTTTGGCAATGAGTCTCAGTTCTAAGAAGTCATGGTCTATAAAATCATCGATTTCGTATGAGTCACAGTTGAAAAAATCGCTGATTTCTGAAGGAGTGTACCCTACTTCCTCACTACAAAGCTTCATGACCACTCTGCTCAGTTTACCTAGCAAACCGCTTTTCTTGTCGTGCTCTCGAAATAATCGGTCCAGAAAAAGTTGTATTTCTAGTGGCGGTTTGGGACATAAAGGTCCCGTCTCGCTCTTAAACAACATTTCTTGCTCCTCCAAAAAACGGGCTTTTCTTTGCTCTGCTTCGTGCTGAGCCCGAACTGCATCGTCAACATCCTTCTTGCTTCCTCGCCCTTGGGTCAGAATCGGCCATGTGCCTCCTCCTGCGTCTTCCGTAGTTTCGCTGATATCGCTTGCGTCCTGAGTACTGATCACATTATTCATCCAGTGCTCGAGGTTTTCGATTGGCTCAACAGCAATCGAAAACTGATACCAGACTCGGCTTACGACTGAATCGCGTCGGTCTTCAGGAATGCCTTGTTTTGTCGCCAGCTCGCGAGCGCGAATGGCGTGCTCTTCTGTCCAATCATTCGCTAGGGGAATACCTCTCTTCTTGCATTCGCTTCTGAAAGCCGGATTCATTATTCTCCGTATCCAGAAGGAAGGATTCTTGGGTTCAACTTTAGGGACTTTGTGCTTAAGAAACTTTTCTCGAACACAGCTGATGACTTGGCGACGTATGTCAGCATCGGGAATCCATGCAGCGCACCATTCTGCGAACTGGTCGTGTTCAGCTGTCCATTTTTTACCCCAGATCTGCCTCCGGAAGAACGCATCCTGAATAGCCCGCCTGACCCACCGTTCGAGATCGCCAATGGCTTTGTTCTCGTTTTCGAAATATTCCAAGACCTGGTGGATGGTTGCAGTTCGAAGATCCGGATTGGCGATCCAACTCGTAAGCTCCTCAGCAAGCTTCTTGTGCCTATCCGTCCAGCGTGACCTAGCTGGCCTTATCTGGGGTTTTGCTCCCACGAATCACGTCTCCTGTCACACTTCGTGCCGGTTGTGGCTTTTTTGTGTGCTGTCCTCATCCACGGACGCGCATTGTGTCACAACACATCACAATTTGCCACAACTCGCAAGATGAACATAAAAAAAGAGATGCAGGGTAAGTGCCTCTCTGGGTTGGACTTGCGTTTTTGGGTTGAAATGTCTTGCTAAACCGTTATACGGGCTAACACCTGTATCGAGGGTTCGAATCCCTCCCTCTCCGCCATTTCAATAGGTTACGGCGGCTTCATCGCTTTGAAACTGGAATGAGGCAATAGTTTATAAAACCGCTATACGATTGCTCAACAATGAGAAAGGTTGATTAGCAAGCCTCGTCGAATCAAGGACATATTTCTCAGGCGTCAGCTGAAAAACCAGACGCTCTGAAAAGTAGTTCAAAGCACACAATTCTGCCACACCCGATAAAGCCGCACGGCTGGGATAACTTCCGAGTCGCCGACGCTTCGCCCAAGATCTCGTCTACGAACGATCACCGCCAGCGTACCTTGCCCGCACGCGCCACACCTTGCGCGGTCGGCCAAAGGCAACCCGCTTTGCTGAGAGAACCCTGCGATCCGATTCCTCAAGTCCTTGGAGAAGATCGCCTGGCCCGATTTGGCTCCTACCGCGAGTTCCAGTAGTTACCACACGAGCCGGACGAGTCTTCCGGATCTCAGCTGCTTGCATCAACCGCACACCAGGCTTTCTCTAAGCCTGGCTGTCCCATTGTTCGCCGCAGCGGAGCACCTTGAACGCCTGCCCCAACCTGCGGCATTCGTGGATGAATTCGTCCGGTGAAGCGCTATTGAATTCGAACATTTCGAAATGGCACGGTATGACCAGTTTCGCCTCAATGTCTCTTGCCAACTGTGCCGCCTCGCGCCCGAATAAATTGCCCGGAACGCGCCGTTCGGGCGCCCGTCCGTTAATGGGAAGGAGCGCGACGTTGGTTCTGAAGGGCCGCAGTTTTTCTGCCATTCCTTCGTATCGGACCGTGTCGCCGCTGTGGTAAATCGTCCAGCCGCCGAACTGGAGAACATATCCCAGGTCCTTCGCGCGGTCGTGCTCATCCCGCTCCACAGTTTCGTGGGCCGACGCGATGCCCGAAAATCTGATCCCCGAGATTTCGACCGAAGTTCCATCATCTAGACCAATCGCAACCGCAGGGTCAATCTTCAACCGATCCGCCACGAATGCCCGATTGGCTTCCGCTACCACAAGTTTCAGGCGTGGGTTTACCGCAAGGATCGGACGGAGCGTTTCCGCATCGAGATGGTCCGTGTGGTTATGCGTGGAGGTGGCGATATCGGCAATCGAGAGGCGGGCTGGATCAATTACCAGCTCCGTCATTCGCACGTGTGGCTTGTCAGTTTGGCTGTACTTTTTGGTCAGCGAGTCTGAAAGATAGGGATCGAGCAGCACGTGGATGCCCTGCCATTGCAGCAGGAAGCCGCTCTGGCCCAGCCACCACAAACGAAAGCTTCCGTCGCGCCGGTCGGAGGCACAAACGTCTGCGAGCAGCGCGTTGTTGGATTGGAGGGGCCGGATCACGAGAATCCAAGTTCTCTCCGCACGATCGATACACCGTTCACCATGTTGGCCAACTTCTGCCTTGCCGCCCAACGGGCGGTTTGACTGAGTCCGCAGTCGGGCGCGAAGGAGAGTTTCTCCGCAGGCGCGTACTTCAGGCAGAGGCGTACCCGCTCGGCGACATCGCCGGGGGTTTCGATGTAATAGCTCTTTACGTCGATGATTCCGACGGCCACGTCAGTTCCCCGCTCCGCGATCTTGCGAATCAGCTCAATTTCCGCGAATTCACGGCTTGCCATCTCCAGGTGCATTTCATCCACGGGCAGATCGAAGAATGCCGGAAACAGCGACGCATACCGCCGCAGACCAACAGCGTGCCCTCTGTAGTTGCCAAAGCAAAGATGCGTTGAAAGGCGGCACCTTCCGAGAATCGGCTTGACGGTTTCAGCAAAGATCTTGACGAAGCGGCGAGGGTCTTCGCGGCGTGCGTAGCAGCTCATCGAGGGTTCATCCAGCGTGATTTCGCGGCAACCGCAATGCACCAACTGCTCGAGTTCTTCCCGCACAATCGGAATCAACGCCTCGGTTACGTCCCAGCGGTCGTTGTAAATACCCCCGGGATTGATTCGGCCGCTCAATGTATATGGCCCCGGCACGCTGGCCTTCAACACCGGGCCGGGCGGCGCGATCTTCTGCAAGAGCTTGAACTCCGCGACCGCTCCCAAGCCTTGCTTGGAACGCAATCGCCCGGTGACCTCGTATTTTCCGCGTTGATCGTGAGCGGGTGGACCGAAACGGCGCGGCGAAGCCGGTGTGGAATTGAGACCCTCCAGCCGGCCATAGAACGACAGGTTGAAATCGTAGCGGGTCTGCTCGCCATCCGTAATGACGTCTAATCCTGCGGCCAGCTGATCGTGGATCGCGGCGATGACGGCGTCCGTCCGAAATTCCTCGATGTCGGCCTCGCCGAATTGCTCCAGATGGGCTGACGCAAACTCGAGCCACCCCGGAAACGGATAGCTTCCAATCACTGTAGTTTGCAGAGGACGGCGTTGTTTTCTCCGAGCTCGGCCCATGGAACTGGCTGTCGGCGTTACCGTCGTCGTTTTTCTTGCGGGACTCATTCGCTCACCGTCCAACCGCCGTCGACTGTAACGATCTGGCCTGTGATTGGGCTGGAGTCACTGCGCAGAAGGAAGCAAGCCGTCTTGGCAACGTCCTCAGCGCTGAGCATACCTTTGGTGAGAGGCTGTTTATGGGTCATATATTCTGTGATCCGCGGATTTGCTTGCGCCCGGGCACTCATCGGAGTACGCACCAGACCAGGCACAATCACGTTGATACGGATGCCACCAGGAGCGTAGTAGGCTGCTGCGGCCACGCTCATCGCCTCGATCGCTCCTTTGCTGGCGGCGTAACCCACAGTCGCGAAGTGGTCGCGTTGCGGGTGGCGCGCCAGGACGCTTCCGCAATTGAGAATAACTCCCGCTTGCGCGTTTTTCGTCCACACGCCAAGTACCTCACGGCACATCAGGAATGTGCCTTTGGCATTCACATCCATCACCAGGTCCCACGCTTCAGACTTGCATTCGTGAAGCGGGCCATCACCGGCAGAGCGCGCGCTAATACCGGCAACGTTGAAGAGAGCGTCAATTCTTCCGAATCGGTCCAGGCACGCGGCAACGGCATTCCGAACGGCAGGCTCATCGCGTACATCTGCTTCAGTGAAGCTCGCCTCGCCCAGTTCTGTCGCCAGGGAACGGCATTCCTCCGTGTTTATCCCAACGACGAACACCGGATTTTCGGCTGCCCATAGGCGCGCCGTGGCAGCCGCGATCCCCGACGAGCCGGTGACTAGGAGTACTTCCTGCACTGTGCCCTATTCGAACAAATGTTTGAGGCTCTGCCGATACGCCTCGTAAAACGCTTCCAGTTGCTCCGCGGCGCTGGTATTGCCAACGAACTGATGGCTCGGCAAAATGACCGGCTTCACTCCGCGCGCTAGCAGCGCTTCTGCGGCTGCACAGCGGATCATATTAATGATCATTGCGCCCGTGATCGTCGAGACCGGCCCAGTTCTCCACTCAAGCCCGTCCAACTCGACGACACAATCACCGGGCGGACAAAGATTATCGATAACGAGATCGGCGCAATCAATAAGCTTCTTCCCGGAAGAGTGCGCCGCTTTCGCTTCTTCACAGTGGGCCTTGGAAACGATCGCGATCACCGGCAGCCCCCGCGCTTGAGCGCCTATCGCCATTTCGACAACCACGGGCCGAATCCCGCTAGTCGAAATAACGATAAAGGCATCATTGGGACCAAAGTGGAAGCTGCGCAGAATCTGCTCGGCGTAGCCTTCGTAATTCTCCAGATAAAGCGGGGCGCGCAAGCCATTGGTTCCGATAATGGCTGCATGATTTGAGAGTGCCGTCTCCACCAGGGCCACGAAGCCGGGATAACAGCCTTGGCGCGGGGTCATCTCCTCACACATCATCCTGGAGTGGCCGTTGCCGAAAAGAAAGACGAGCCCGCCGCGGGCGATCCGGTCCGCGCACAATTCCGCCGCCTTCTGAATTACATCTGCCTGTGTCCGCTTCAACTCCTGCAGCAGGTTCATGGCGTGGTCATAGAACGCCGAGCCTGCTTGCTTGCTGGCGGGGACAGTGCTGTTGGGGGCTGGATCACGCACGGATAGTTTTTGGCTCCTTTGCCGCGGGGAGTGGAAGCGCGAAGAACTCATCCTGCCCGCGCGGCGCGTCTTCGGCCATCGCCATATTGCCCAGTAGAATTGCACAAAGTGGGTATAATGCACAAACCATCGTGAGCGAAAAACTCACTAGCGCCGATTCTGCTGACCCGCTGGCAATTGGCGTTGACATTGGCGGAACCGCAATCAAAGCCGCTATCGTCTCAGTACGCGGGGAGCTGCTCGAGAGCTTTCATGAGCCCTCGCCGCGCAGCGCCTCTGCGTTGCGCGACTTCGTTCATTCGATTTTGAAATGCGCCAAGCTTCCGGTGCGGGGAATCGGCATTGGCTGCAAAGGGATCATCGATGCCGCCTCATCCCGCGTGAAGAGCTCGCCGGGAGACTTGCACTTCCTGGAAGGGCAGCTATTGAGCGAGGTGATCGCCGCCGGCGATGTGCCCGTCTGTGCCGAGAACGACGCGCGCACCGCGCTGATTGCCGAAGTGCTCTGGGGTGCCGCTCGCGGACGGCGGAATGTAGTCATGCTGACGCTAGGCACCGGGGTTGGTGGAGCGGTGTTGGTTGATGGCGCGATCCTCCGAGGAGCGGGGGGTGCGGCCGGCCACCTGGGTCACGTGACGCTTGATCCTCGGGGCGGGCTGTGCATTTGCGGCAACTACGGTTGTCTGGAGACGCACTTTTCGTCGCGCGCCATCGAATCCGATTATTGGGCACACATGCACCGTGCTGCTCCGGCGAAACTGTCGGTCGGCAGCGATGGCCGGCGCCCTGATACCGAGGCCATCTTCCGCGCCGCCGCCGAGGGAGACGAAAGCGCGCGCTGTGTCATCGATCGGGCGTTGGAATATCTCGGGGCCGCGATCGTGAGTTTCCAGCACATCTTCGATCCCGAAATCTTCATCCTGGGAGGCAACATCGCGGCTGCCGGACCGCAACTGATCGCTCCGATTCAGGACAAAATCGCTCGGCGCACGAAAATTTTACTGGGCCGGGAAGTTCCGATCGTACTTCAGAAAACTGTCGGCTATGGCGGTGTTGCCGGAGCGGCGGGACTGGTTTTCCTGGAGCAGCGTCTGTTGGCAATTTGAAATGATGACGTGAGTATGGATCCCACCACGAACACGCTCGGAGATGTTGAGCAGTTGCAAAAAGGCTCAGCCCGCTACCTTTACCTACCGGCGATGGTGGCCGCGATTGGTGGTTTGCTGTTCGGCTTTGACACGGCGGTGATTAACGGTGCGATCGTTTTCATCAAGCAGCAGTTCGAGTTGAGCGATTCGCAGACCGAAATCGCGGCCAGCAGCCTTCTTCTGGGCTGCGTTGTCGGAGCCAGCGTGGCTGCCTTCACCAGCGACCGCTTTGGAAGGAAGCGTGTCCTGCTCGGTGCAGCAGCGTTATTTACGATTTCTTCCATAGGCGCGGCCCTTCCGCGCAATCTGATTGAGTTTGCTGTCGCCCGGCTCCTGGGTGGCGTAGCCATCGGAATCGCCTCGACGCTCTCGCCCTTGTACATCGCAGAGATCTCCCCGGCACGGAAGCGCGGCCTGCTCGTGTCGCTCAATCAGTTGGCGATTGTCAGCGGAATTTTGCTGTCCTACAGCGTGAATTACCTGCTTACTGGCGCGGGGCCCGCAAACTGGAGATGGATGTTCGCCTCCGCCGCCCTTCCCTCCGTACTTTTCTTCCTGACCTTGCTTTTCATTCCCGAGAGTCCACGCTGGCTGATGCAAAAAGGCCGAGAGCAAGAAGCGGAACACTTTCTCGCGCAGATCGTGGGTCCACAAGCCGCAGCGGGAGAAATTGAAGCCATTCGTGCCGCCATTTCAGAAGAGAGCGGAGACCTGCTGGATCCCACGTTTCGGAAAGCGCTGATGGTTGCCATACTGATCGCCCTCTTCAGCCAGTTCACCGGTATCAACACCATCATCTATTATGGCTCGCTCGTCTTCCTGGAGCATGTACCACACCAAACCGCCAGCACCGCGCTGTGGGCGAACGTCATTATTGGAGCGATCAATTTTGCGGCCACCATCGTGGGAATGCTTCTGATTGACCGCTCCGGACGAAAGCCACTTCTGATGTCGGCTTTCGCGGGAATGGCTATTTCCCTCGTCGCTGTTTCAGCGGCAATTCACTTTCAAGCCGCGGGCGCAATCGTCTTGATTTTTGTCCTTACCTACGTGGCCTGCTTTGCGGTCGGCGTGGGTACCGGGACCTGGGTTTTGATGTCGGAAATCTGCCCAACGCGAGTACGGGGCCGCGCGATGTCAGTCGCCACCGTCTGCCTCTGGTGCGGCACACTCCTGGTTACTCTCACATTCCTTTCACTGGTGAACCTGTTTACCGCTGCTGGCGTCTTTCTGCTCTACGCAACTGTCTCGATTGCCGCGTTCCTCTTTGTCTGGCGGAGGGTTCCAGAAACCAAGGGGAGGACCTTGGAGGAAATCGAGAAGTGGTGGCTGACTCAAAGCCGTTGATAAAGCTTTTTGGGGCATCTGGAAACGGGAAATGCCGAGAATAACAAACCGGGTTTTCAAGTCGATCATCATCCTGTCTGTCGCCGCAGCCCTCCCACTCTCCCTGCGGGGGGCCGAGAGAACGACAATTTCACTCAACGGGACTTGGGACATCGAGGATTCGAGAAAAGCGGAGGCCATCCCTGCCGCCTGGAACCACAAAGCTCCGGTCCCGGGCCTCGCGCACTCTGCCCAGCCTGCTTTCCCCCAGGTAGACCAATTCGATAGCAGGATGCTGATTCAGAACCGAGTCGGTAGCGGAAAACTTCCCAAGAGCGCCATCGTCTACAACGCGGGCGTGTCGCGGCAGGACCGCAACTGGTTTTGGTACCACCGCACGTTCGAAATCTCCGCCACAAGCAGTGTGGCCATTCTCCGTATCAACAAAGCACAGTTCGGCGCAGCGGTTTGGCTCAATGGGGTAAAGATCGGCGACCACTTGCCCTGTTTCACGGCTGCCGTATTTGACGTTGGCAAGGCAATCCGGCGAGGTGAGAACGAGTTGATCGTGCGCGTCGGCGCGCACCCCGGAGTGCTGCCACCCACCGTTTCCGGCGGCACTGATTACGAAAAGATCCGCTGGACTCCCGGCATTTATGACAATGTTTCTCTCGCGCTCAGCGAAAATCCCGCGATCGAGAGCGTCCAGGTGGCGCCGCGAATTGCCGACAGCTCCATCGTAGTGCAGACATCCCTGCGCAATTTCGGAAAGAACCCGGTGTCGTTTAACCTCACGCACCGGGTGCATCCCTGGAAAGGGAGCGGCGCGGTGGCGACTTCCGCGCCGCAGCGAATCACGCTCGCGCCTGGCGAAAGCAAAGTGGTTCTCCAGACTGTGGCGGTGGCCGGGGCGCGTTTGTGGTCCCCCGAATCGCCCAACCTTTATGTACTTGAGACCGGCACCGGCGGCGACACTGCCACGACTCGTTTCGGCATGCGGGAGTTCCGCTTCGATACCGCCACCAAACGGGCATATCTCAACGGCCGTGTCTACTTCATGCGCGGCTCTAACATCACGCTCCACCGGTTTTTTGAAGACCCGCTTTCGGGCACGTTACCGTGGGACGAGACGTGGGTGAGGAAGCTGCTCGTCGAAATCCCCCGCGAGATGCATTGGAACAGCTTCCGGTTCTGCATCGGTCCCGTCCCGGATCAATGGCTCGAGATCGCTGACGAAGCTGGTCTGCTGATTCAGAACGAATACTTCGTCTGGACCGGCCATGATTGGCATGGCCCCGAGAACCAGGTCCATTTCAACACCGATCAGATGATCCGCGAGTACGCCGAATGGATGCGGGACAACTGGAACCATCCGAGCGTCGTCATCTGGGATGCGAATAACGAGACTTGGGACTCCGCGTTCGGTGAGAAGATCATCCCCGCAGTTCGCGGTCTCGACCTGTCAAACCGTCCGTGGGAGAACAGCTACAACGCTCCCGAAGGTCCGGATGACCCCGTTGAAGATCACCCTTACGAGCACCAAACCATGGCGGACAGTGGTCCGCCGTTCAGCATGACCACGCTGGAAAGCCCCAACGGCAAGCCTCCCGGTGCGCAGACGGGACACGCACTGATCCTGAACGAATACGGCTGGCTCTGGCTGAATCGGGACGGTGCCCCCACCGAACTGACCAAGAAACTCTACCCCGCTCTGCTTGGCGGGGATTCGACCGCACAACAAAGGCTCGCCCTCAACGCCTACCTGCTCGCCGGACTAACGGAGTACTGGCGCGCGTACCGCCAGTATGCCGGCGTACTCCACTTTGTGTATCTCACCAGCAGCGATCCCGCAGGGTATACGTCGGACCACTTCCGCGACGTGAGGAAGCTCGAACTTCATCCCGAGTTCCGTGATTACATGAGCAATGCTTTTGCGCCGGTGGGAGTCTACCTTAGCTTTTGGCAGCCGGCCGTCGAGACCGCAAGCGTTCAGTCGTTACCGGTGATGCTGGTCAACGATGAGGGTCGAGAGATCGAGGGCACGCTTACCCTGGCGCTCGAGAATGCACAGGGTGACCGAGTAGCAACTCAAACGGCAAAGTTCAAAATCGCGCCGCTCGGTCAGAAGACCATTTACAACGATTTCAAGGTCCCACAAACTACTGGCGATTTCCTCTTGCGGGCTATCATCGAGTACCGGGGAAACGGCGGCAGCGTGTCCACACAAAGCCGACGCTACGTCAAGCTCGTCGAGCCTGAAAGAAAACAGGACTGAATTCTCGTGATTAGTGAACCTATTCGGGTTGACCCTCTTCATGGAGTCGTGGAATGAGTAAGCGGTCAAACTACGACAAGTTTCCTTCCATTCGAGTCCCGGTTGGCCGGGAATGCGTGTGGCAGGGCTGGCGAGACATTTTCTTACGCATCGGTGGCGAAATCTCACGCGGCGCGCAGCGAATCTCCGTGGAAATCTACCCCGGGGTATTCGAACGAGATGTGCTGGGAGCTTTCGTCGAGGCATTGCATCCAGCGCATGTATTCCGTACCAGCGATTGCTGGAAGACTTCGGCGGAAATCGATGCAATGGTCAAGAGCGATTTGACCGACGATCCCGTGTTCGGCCGGATGAGCCGACTTACCATCGACAACTTCGCCGACCCGCAGCGTACTGCGCAGCTTCGCGAAGCCTGCCAATCGGCAGAGGGTGTGACCCTCACTTTTGGAACGGGAACAGCCCTCCTCACTCCTGAACCTGATGTCCTGATTTTTGCGGATATCGCGCGCTGGGAGATCCAGCGGCGTCAGCGCGCCAACCAGATCGGAAACTTTCCTGCCGGAGACGTCCACGATCCCTCTGCTGCAAAGTACAAGCGCGCCTTCTTTGTTGATTGGCGTGTAGCCGACCGGATCAAGCACGGTCTTATCGATCGGATCGACTATCTGCTCGATACCAACGATCCAGCCGCACCAAAGATGGCCACCGGCGAAGCCTTCCGCTCGGGCCTGCGATGTGCGCTGGACAGGCCTTTCCGGGTGATCCCGTTTTTCGACCCGGGCCCGTGGGGTGGACAGTGGATGCGTGAGGTGTGTGCCCTGCCCGATGGCCCGCCGAACTACGCCTGGTGCTTTGACTGTGTCCCGGAAGAAAACAGCCTTCTTCTCGACATGGCTGGCGTGAACATCGAGATTCCAGCGATGGATTTGGTGCTACGCCATGCCCGTGAGCTGCTCGGCGATTCCGCGTATGCCAGGTTCGGCGCCGAGTTTCCGATTCGCTTCGACTTCCTCGATACCATGCAGGGCGGCAACCTGTCGCTCCAGGTGCATCCCCTCAATCAGTACATCATCGACAACTTTGGGATGACCTACACGCAGGACGAGAGCTATTACCTGCTCGATGCGGCCCCCGACGCCTGCGTGTACCTCGGCCTGAAGACGGGCGTCGACCGCCAGGCTATGATCAACGATCTGCATCGCGCTCAAGAGGGCGGCGCACCGTTGGAAGCGTGCAAGTATGTGAACAAGTGGCCGGCTCGGAAGCATGACCATTTCCTGATTCCCGCTGGTACCATCCACTGCTCCGGAGCCAACAGCATGGTTCTGGAGATTAGCGCGACCCCCTACATCTTCACCTTCAAGCTGTGGGACTGGGGACGGCCCGGCCTGGATGGCCGTCCGCGCCCCGTCCACCTGGAACACGGCTGCGCAAACATTCAATGGGACCGTGACACAGACTGGGTACGGAAGAACCTTCTGAATCGCATCGAGAGGGTCGGCGAGGGCAAAGGCTGGGTAGAAGAGAGAACTGGATTGCACGAACAGGAGTTCATCGAGACGAGGAGGCACTGGTTTACCTCAGCAGTGGAACACGACGCTTCGGACGGGGTGAACGTTCTGAACCTCGTGGAAGGGGAAGAGGCGATCGTTGAGAGCCCCACCGCGGCTTTCGAGCCATTCCACGTCCACTACGCCGAAACGTTTATCGTGCCGGCGAGAGCCGGAAGGTACAGCGTGCGTCCCGCGGACGGAGCCGGGCGGTGCGCCACAGTGCGGGCAGCAGTGAGGACGGAACCATGAGATTCGATCCCGGCATTGGTGTCGTTCCCGTCCATGAGCCTCTGGGGTTTCGCTATGAACCAGGCGTGTTCGGCCCGCAACCCGAAATGCGCTCGCTCGACGCGATTCGGCGCAGTCTGCGAAACCCCGCCTGCACCGGGCCTGATCCCGTGTACGCCATCGCCATGGACGTGGGTCGCGAGGAGATTCGAACCGAAATCGAACGAAGGATGCTTCTTTTCGGCGTGGTTACCTACGCATCGGGAAAACTCGGCGACGAACCAGTCCGCAGCCAGGGCCATGTGCACCGCGTCTCCTTGCACAGCGGCTGGAGGCCGCCCGAAGTGTACGAGATTTGGGACGGGGCGGCCTACGTTTATATGCAGGAGCATGCTGCCGACGATCCTGGCCGCTGCTATGCGATTCTTACCCATCCCGGCGATATCGTGGTCGTGCCGCCGGGTTGGGCCCACGCAGCAATAAGTGCGGACCCCTCCGATTTCATGACTCTGGGCGCGCTCTGCGACCGAGAATACGGTTTCGAATATGAGGAGATCAAGAAACGCAAGGGGCTTGCCTGGTATCCCCTCGTGACCTCAAACGGCAGCATCGAGTGGCTGCCCAATCCTTGCTATATGGCTACAAACCTCGACGTACGGCGACCCGGGGAATATGCGCGGCTGGGAATCGTGCGTGGGTGTTCCCTCTACGAACAGGCAGTTCGAGATTTCGATCGGTTTGCCTGGGTCTCAAATCCAGATCTTGCCCGGGAAGTCTGGAGGCAGTTCGAACCGTGATAGCAACCTCCGGCGTAGTGCTTGGAAGAGAAACGTCAACACGAAATGGCGAGGCTATAATTCACGCCACCGAATGTTCTGGAAGAATATAGCAACCCGTCGAGTGGCGTCTCCACATGTCGTCAGCATCGAGGACTTCCGGCCATTGGCTCGGCGGAGGTTGCCAAGGGCCGTTTTCGACTATCTGGACGGCGGCGCAGAAGGTGAAGTGACGCTCCGGGAGAACTGTCGTGCATTTCAGGACGTCACCTTCCGACCGCGCCATGCAGTCGCGGTACCCCATTGTGATTTGGGTACCCGCGTACTGGGCTTGGACTTTGCGTTACCCGCGTTGCTTGCACCTGTGGGCTACAGCCGTCTGATGCATCCAGCAGGCGAAGTGGCGTCTGCTCGGGCTGCGGGTGCTGCGGGGACTGCCTACATTCTCTCCACGATCTCTGGACACCGGTTGGAGGATGTGAAGGCAGCCTCCTCGGGCCAGGTCTTCTATCAGCTTTATTTATTGGGGGGCCGTGGAGCGGCAGAGGCTGCGATTGAACGCGTCCGGCTGGCCGGTTTTTCTGCGCTATTCGTCACCATCGATACGGCCGTATCGGGAATGCGCGAGCGTGACTTCCGCAATGGCATGAAAGAGCTGATCAGTGGTGGACTGCTGGAAAAGCTCCCGTTTCTGCCACAAGTATTGTCCCGTCCGGGTTGGCTGCTCAGTTTCCTTCTCGACGGCGGGTTGCCGCCACTGCCGAACGTTTACATCCCCGGCGAGGGACCAATGCCGCTGGTGGATGTCAGTGCCGCTTTGGCAAGCTCAACAGTGACGTGGCGAGACCTGCGGTGGATCCGCGAGCTTTGGCGGGGGCCCCTGGTTATCAAGGGCGTCCTTACCGGAGACGATGCTTGCAGAGCGATCGACGAAGGAGCCTCAGCCGTGGTCGTGTCGAATCACGGAGGGCGCCAACTCGACTGCGTTCCTGCCTCCTTGCGCGCGTTGCCGGAAGTTGTGGCCGCCGTGAACGGCCGTATTGAAGTGCTGATGGACGGCGGAATCCGTCGCGGAAGCGACATCGTTAAGGCTGTCTGCCTGGGAGCACGCGCTGTTCTGTGCGGGCGCGCTTATGCCTACGGCCTCGCTGCTGCGGGAGAGGCTGGCGTCACTCGTGCGCTTGAGATTTTGCGGGTTGATGTCGAGCGTACTCTCAGGCTGCTCGGGTGCCCATCAGTTGCAGAACTCGATCGCACGTATGTGAATGTTCCGTCGAGCTGGCAAGCTTGAATTTATTACGGCCCCAGGAATTGTTTCAAAGGACATCGCATGCAATGGACCCAGGTCTATGACCCGCTCGGCCATTGGTGGGCCTCCACACTGGTTGCCGCTCTTCCGATCATCGTACTACTCGGACTGCTGGCGGGATTCAAGGTAAAGCCGCACTGGTGCGCCATTGCTGGCGCTGTCACCGCGATTACAGTGGCGATTCTCATTTTCAAAATGCCGATCGTTCTCGCTGGAATGAGCTTTGGGTATGGTGTCGCCTTCGGCATCCTGAAGATCGCCTGGATCGTTCTGGCCGCCGTTTTTCTCTACGACATCTCAGTAGAGACCGGCCAGTTCGAAATCATGAAGGAATCGGTCGCCGCCATCACCGCCGACCGTCGACTGCAAGTTCTGCTGGTGGCGTTTTGCTTTGGAGCATTCATCGAAGGCGCTGCCGGATTCGGAGCGCCGGTGGCGATCGCGGGCGCTTTCATGATTGGACTTGGCTTCCGGCCATTTCACGCCGCCGCCTTGAATCTGATCGCCAACACTGCGCCGGTCGCGTGGGGAGCCATCGGCACTCCTGTCCACATGCTGGCGGCCGTAAGCGCTCTCCCGGAATCGGACCTCAACGCCATGATCGGCCGCATCCTGCCCTTCACCGCGATTATCGTCCCGTTCTGGCTCGTACGCGCCATGGTGGGTTGGAAAGAAACCTTGGAAGTGCTGCCCGCGATTCTGGTAGTCGGAGTTTCCTTTGGTCTCACTCAATTCTTCTGGTCAAACTATGTGGATAGCAATCTGGTCGACATTGTGGCTGGCGTCGTCTCGATTGTCGCCACGCTGGCCTTTCTCCACTTCTGGAAGCCTCGCAATATCTGGCGCTTCGACTATGACAGAGACACAGAGCCTCTTCCACCTGACGCCGCAAAGATCAAAGACCAGTTCGGAGGCGAATGGGCGGCCGACCGATTCGATGGACACGTCACTGCGCACACGTACTCTGCCGGGCAGGTCCTAAGAGCGTGGATGCCGTTCGCTATCCTGTCAGTGTTCGTGCTGGTTTTCGGCCTTCCGTCGATCAAGCTGGCTATCAACCAGGCCACCACGCCGGCCTTCAAAGTCTATCTTCCAGATGGCAAGATTCGTCCAGGCCCGCCCGGCTGGAATGTTCCCTCTCTGCATAATGCGATCTATCGCTCAGAGCCGGTCGTGAGCAAGCCAACTCCCGAACCCGCCCGATACGACTTCAACTGGCTCTCAGCGACGGGCACCAGTTGCTTCCTGGCAGCCGTTGTCTCGGGATTATTGCTGGGCCTCTCCCCAACTCGGCTGATGAAGATTTTCTGGAGCACGCTGGTTCGCATGCGGCTGGCTATGGTTGCCATCTCCTTCATGCTGGGCTTGGGTTACGTAACCCGATACTCGGGACTGGACGCCGTCCTCGGACTCGCCTTCACCCGCACGGGCTGGCTCTACCCATTCTTTGGGACGTTCCTCGGCTGGCTCGGTGTTGCGCTCACGGGCAGCGACACGTCTTCCAACGCGTTGTTCGGAAGCTTGCAGCGGATCACGTCCCAGCAGCTCGGGATCGATCCCGTGCTCATGTGCGCAGCCAACAGCGCCGGCGGAGTTATGGGCAAAATGGTCGACGCGCAATCGATCACGATTGCCACCGCGGCTACCGCGCAAGTAGGCAATGAAGGCATTATCTTCCGCTTCGTGGTCTGGCACTCAATTGCTCTTGGCGCCATCGTGGCAACCATCGTCATGTTGTATGCCTATGTCTTCTCGCAGGCCATTCCTCATGGACTGACGTTCGTCAAATGAGCTGACGATCCTGTTCACTGTGGGCTGTGCGAGCCTGGCAACGGCGTCAGACTGCGGGCTCTGCGGCTGGCCTTTTCAGATCGATCGTGGCATTCGTGATGAGTGGTTTTGCCCAAAAACCCACGGTCAGAACAATCCCAAAGGTGACACAGAGGAAGACCATGCCGTTTCGGAGTCCTATGTGGTCTCCGATTCGCCCGATAATCACCGGCACCACGGCGCCACCAATCCCCATCCCGGTGCCCAGGATTCCGGCGAAGGATCCGTGGTACTCAGACACCGAATTCAAAGCCAGCGAAATCACGATCGGCCACATGACCGAAGCGAACAGGCCGATCGTAGGAAAAGCAATAACGGAGATGTTTGCGGTACCGAACAATGCCAACGTCAGGCAGACAAGGGCTCCCATGGAAGCACCGATCAGAACCTTGCGGCTGTCGAAGATTTTCAGCAGTAACATTCCGACCAGGCAGCCAGCCGTCATCAGTCCCCAGAACCAGGAGACCGCGACCGCACCCGTGGTATGAGGATCGAAGCCGTGGTACTGAGCAAGGAATTTGGACATCCAGTCCGCGGTCCCCTGCTCGCAACCAACGTAGGCCAGCATCGCGACGAAGTACATCCAGACCACCTTCTTCCGGGCGAGGTTGCGGTACATATCGAAGGACCCGGCACGTTCTTCGGTGGTGTGCTGGACTCGAGGAAACTTCGAGATCCCGAGCACCGCGATCATCACGAGCGTGGAGGCGGCAAATATCCAATAGATGGAAGCCCAGGGCAATTCGGTTGGAGTCAGCCTGCCGAGCACCTGCAAGATCGCGTTCCGGTCGGGCGAGGGCTTGGCGAGATTCACGACCAGATAGGAATAGATCCACGGGCTGAGAAATGATGCGCTGCCGAACACGAACTGAGCAAGGGAAGAGTAAAAAGCGTAGTTCTCTTCACCGCCCGAAACGCGCAACAACGGATTGATGGCGACCTGCAACACCGCCATTCCCGCTCCGATGACGAAATAGGAAACCATGGCCACACGGTATTGCGGGAAAAGAGCGAAGCTGAGGGATCCCGCCAATCCCGCGACGAAGGCCAGAAGCATGACCGGCTTTTCGGTGAACCGTTCCACAAGAAAGCCGGCCGGAATGGACATCACAGCGTAAGCAATGAAGAAGGCAAACGCCAGAAATGCCGCCGCAGTCAGCGTTACGTGAAAACTGCTGATGATGTCGGGCACGATTGGCCCGAGAATGTTGGTCAATAGCGAGATCACGAAGAACGTGACCATGACCAGGGCGACCATGTAGCGGTTTCTTGCCATAAGGAATTCTTCGTGCGGTCAAGACTGGAAAGTGTGCTCCGCTTCCCGAGCGAACCGGTGGTGCCAAACGCGGGCGGCGCCGATGAGATTGGCGTCGTCGCCGAGCGAGGCGAGGGCCAATTCTGTCTTCTCAAAGGGAACGAAGCGGCAGCCTCGGCAAATCGTCTTGCGGATGCCTTCCAGAAAGAGGACCGCGCTCTTCATCACGCTGCCAGCCAACACAATCACATCGGGCGTAAAGAGATTGATCAGGTTCGCCAGACCGAGGCCCAGGTAGTAAGCCTCTCGCTCAATCGCTTCGGAAGCCAGAGGGTCTCCGTCCGTTGCAAGCTGGCAGATTTGTTTGGCCGTCAGCTCTTGTCTGCGTTGGTCGTCCGGTACTATCTGACTCTTGAACCAGGTTGCCATGGCTGGACCTGTTGCCATCGCTTCCCAGCAGCCCCGAAAACCACAGGAGCAAGGGGGGCCGGAGGGATCAATGACCTGGTGCCCGACTTCGGGGTGGGCTCCATCGACCCCACGATAGAGCTCGCCGCCGAGAATGATTCCGCCACCGATACCGGTTCCGACAGTCACATAAATCAGCCGGGACTTGCCTTTCCCGGCGCCCCAGCCCGCTTCGCCGAGGGCACCGGCATCGCCATCGTTCTCCAGCGCTACCCGGACGCCGAACATTCTTGTCAGGTCTTGCACCGGGTTTTGGTGTCGCCAGTCCGGAAGGAAGTCGACCTCCCCGAACTCGCCGGTTAATGGATCGACAGGACCGGTCGAACCAATGCCGATGCCGGTAATTTCCGTGCTGGCATTTCTGGCGGTCTGGCGAAGCATGTTGGTGATGTTCTCCAGGCCGCGGGCATAGGTGGAGCCGGGTCCGGTCGGCGCGTCCATTTTGGAGAGCACAGCGCCCTGTTCATCCACGATGCCGACAGCGATCTTTGTTCCGCCGATGTCCACTGCTCCGATCATGGTTGGTTGCTCTTCAGAACATCACCTTCAGAGCCAGTCTGAATCACTCGCGCTTTGTGAGCGCCATTCGCGCGCATGAAGAAGTTTGTGCCTGGTGGAGCCACGCCGCTGTTCAGTGAAGAGAACTGGGTATGGTTGAAAATGTTGAACGCTTCCGTACAGAACTGTACGTCCACTCTCTCGGTCGGCTTGAATGTTTTGTAGACCGCCAGGTCGAACTGCGTCCGGCGCGGTATGGTGAGGCTGTTCCTGCCAGAGTTGCCGAGGTACCGGATCGTATGCCGATCGGGTGGGCGATCCCTGCGCGGTACCGGCCGACCAGTTGTTCGATCCGAACGTCAAAGGAGCAAGAGTGAGTGGGCCGCTGGTCCGGCGAAGGGAAACCTGCAACGAGTTGTAATTGGAGTTGGCCTGCAGTTCCACGCGCTGGAGCGACTCGAGGCTGTAGAACGGACGAAGCGGGTTGGGATCGTTGCCGCAGGCCACTCCTAGGTTGATGGCGGCTTGTCCGGTAACCGGTCGATGTTTGTCGATCTTGAAATGGAGATTGTTCGGCCATCCCCCCATCGTGTCGCAGATGTCGTCCGTGATAGGTTCGCCCGGCTGAAAGGGATTGTCGCGGCGCGAGAGAGAGCCTTTCTGCTTGCTCATGTGGCCTCCGGGCTGTGGTGTGTTCAGCCTGCTATTTCTTTAGTCTCTTGATCGCGACTTCCTTGAAGAACACGATGTCATTGTCACTGTGATTCTGCAAGCCGATGTAGCCCTCCAACGGCCGCGGGCCACGTTGGGGTTCGAAGTCGAACTTCCGCGCCGGCACCGGATCGCCTTCGGTGTAGTCGGTGACTTTGGCGCCGTTCAGAAAGACGATTGTGCGCGGTCCATCCAGGGTGATCTCCATGGTGTTCCACTCCGGGCCGGGCTTGCCCGTTTTGGCGAGCGGCTTGCTCAAAGAATACAGAGTGCCTGTGATGTGAAGATCATCTTCGTTGGACTTCTCGGGCTCGTTGTCAATCTGCACTTCGTAGCCGTAGTGCACTGGCATCCATTCCTCGCGGGGCTCGATGGGAATTCGAATGAAGACACCGGAATTGCTGTTATGATCCCGCATCTTGTAGACCACGCGGATCACGCAGTTCCCCACCTTGCCGCCGGTCCAGTACAGCAGTCCCATGCCGCCGTGGGTCTGGATCATGCCATCTTCGACCGTGTCATTCCCCGGACCGACGTGCTTCCAGCCGGTCAAGTCCTTGCCATTGAAGAGTTGTTGCCATTCTCCCGACTGCGCTTGCAAGGTGAGCGGCAGGCACACAAAAAGCAGACACAGAAAAGAGCGAAACCTGCTCATGTTTTTCCTCCGATGATATTCTGCCGTCTACCGTTCATCCTTCGGCAGACTGACTTTTTCTGGCAGCAAGCCGTATTCACTTTCGACAATGTAAGAACAGATTCGAAACGAATCAGGATCCACTCCGGCGAGCCGCGCCAGACGTTCAGCGGCTAGTTGCGCCGGTATGGCATCAACAACGAATTGCCAGTCAGGGGGCATCAGCGGAATCTGGAACACAAGGTCTCCGGAATCTGCAGGTAGATCCTGGCCGACTAACAGAACAGGTGCGCCCAAACGCTTGAGGTCGTGCGCTACCGCCAGATCCTGTTCCCGCAGACGGTGCCCGTCAATCCAGAGAGCAAAGCGGGCAGCCTTCGTAAACATTTCCTGCGGGCCATGCCGGAAACTGCTCGTGCTCATCGCAGTGGCTGGTGACTTGGCGCCTTCCTCCCAGAGAAGGCGGGCTTCATGGCATGTCCCCAAACTGCAACCGCGAGCAAGGAAGTAGGTGATGGCACCGGGCGTAAGCCAGGTCGTGTCTTCCACCTGTTGCTGCCAGTCGGCAAGCTGTTGCTCTGTCCGCGCAATGGCCGATATCAGCGAAGCGGCCAGAACAGAATCAAAGCGATCCACGGTGGCGCTGGCGAGCGCGCCGGCAGCGGCCGCCAGAGTGCTGTAGGTATTGACCGAGATTGCGTGGTCGCGGCCGACAGGAACGACAATCGGGATTTGCGCCTCGCGCGCCAAGGGAACGTCGTCGGAAGTCGTGATGCCGATGACGGTCGCCCTCATCTCACGAGCTTTGGCGACCAGGTTCACGATCTCGGTGGTGCGTCCGCTGCGGGAGATGGCGACGACGACCGAATCGGGTGGAAACACTGCGCCGTGGAGTAACTCGGCCGCGTCGCGCAGGTATACAGGACGCATCCCCCGAAAAAATAGTGGAGCAGCCGCCAGCGCCGCATGCCAGCTGCTGCCGATTCCCGTCAAATAGACGTGGCGCGCATCGCGGACCGTGGACGCGGCCGCTTGCAGAGCGCTTTTCCCTCCACTGGACAGGTAATCGATCGTGCGGCTGAGTTCTTCGGGCTGACGGAGGATGTCGCGCAGGAAGTGGGTCATGTTGAGTTGCCGGCGAGACCTCGCGAGGGGCATCGGTCCGGGCGACGCGAATCCGAGTACCTCTCGTGCCCCGTGGACTACAGGAGTAAGATAGCAGATCGCAAGAGAGAGCCCGAAATCGAGGTCCGGCGGCACCGCTAAAGCATCCGGCCTCGCTCACGAATGGGCGAACGTGAAAAAGCTCTCTGTGTCTGTCGAATGGGAGCTCTTGGCCGTCCGCTTCTACGTGCATGGCAACCTCTACGAGACCCGCACGCCCGCCGGCGACCGCTCTCCAGCAGGCACTCGAAAGCCGCCCGGAACTTGAAGCAATGCGCCAGTTCCTGGCCAATGACGACACCAACATTCGGCTTGCCCACAACAGCTTGTTGCCCGACCTCCGTTTGACCGGAACGTACTCCAGCAGCGGGCTGGGAGGCAACCAGTTCGATTCCGACAACCAGTTGATCTCCCGCGGTGGCCTGGGAGACTCATTGAGTCAGCTTTTCGGGTTTGGATTCCCTTCCTACGGATTCAGCCTCACCCTCAATCTGCCCATAAAAAATCGAGGGGCCCAGGCTGAATTGGGAAATTCGTTGGTTACCCGGCGCCGCAATCTATATGCTGAACGTCGATTACGGGAACAGATTGTGCTCGATGTGACGAACGCCGTTCACCAACTGGAACAGGCGAAACTCAGCATGGCGGCCAGCCAGGAAGCCCTGGAGCTGTCAAAGAAAAATCTGGTGGCCCAACAACGCAAGATTGAGCTTGGTGAAAAGACAAGTTTCTTCGTTTTGGATGCGCAGACGGACTTAGCCCAGGCGGAGTTGAGTCTCTTGCAGGCGGAAGCCAACTATGAGATTGCGGTTGCGGAGGTGCAGCACGCCACCGGCAAGCTGCTAGAGCCGTATCAGATCCAGATCATGGACTTGACGCGATGAGATGCGGCGCGCGGCCGGTGAAGCATGTCTTCTTTCTCACAGTCTAGGCTACTGCTGTTGTTGCAACCAGAAAATGTCGTATTAACTGCAACGAGATTCTGTCACCCCGTATCGTTTAAGTAACGGCCGCTAAAGCGGGGCGGCCGGAGAGGTTGTAGATGCGGGGCATCGGAGTTTTTCGTTTCTGCGCGGTGGT
>ORMF012120539.1_pt1 | contig 28906 bp, 32 predicted proteins | sample 1779871 | NCBI WGS metagenome assembly ORMF01 (sample SAMEA104232316, study PRJEB22302) | groundwater metagenome | biome: forest; feature: aquifer; material: groundwater | place: USA | collected 2011-08-07 | depth 5.4 m | reverse complement strand
CATTACGGATTACGCATCACACGCCATGTTCCTCGCCCGAGTCGAAGGTTCCGTCGTCGCGACGAAGAAAGACCCGTCCATGGCGGGCCGCAAGCTTCTGCTGTTGCGCCCGCAGCTCGTGGACGACAAGGACCCGACGAAGTTTCGTCCGGGCATGAATACGATCGTCGCTGTCGATAGCGTCGGCGCGGGCATCGGCGAGATGGTGCTCTTCTGCCAGGGCAGCTCCGCGCGACTCGCGCCGAGTCTGAAAGAAGCGCCCGTTGACGCCGTCATCATCGGCATCGTCGATACGGTGGACGTGTTCGGGAAGCAGATTTACACCTCGAAGGCGTAACAGGTCGTGACCACTCTGCTCTCAAGAGGTTCAGAGGTGCCCCGGCGGCGGATGCCGGCCGCGCTGACGCTCTTCTTCGCGAATGGCCAGCACATGGGGTCGATTCATCTGAAGTGCCGCGATGGTGGCTCGCCCGGTGGCTGTGAGACCGAAGACGCGGACTCCCGCCCACCGGAAGTGCATGCTCCAGGCTTCACGTCGCGGGTTGAAAATAGGAACCTCCGCCTCGCCTTCAACATCGACGACGGTCTGTCGCGCGCCTTTCCGCAACGAGCAAGTCACGCAAGCCAGGGCGAGGTTGTCCAATGCCGTTGGGCCTCCCACGGCTTGCGGCACGACGTGATCGATATGGAAGGTCGCTTCCTGCGCGAGCTGGGAAAGAAGACGATTGTTGGAGCGCTGGATGACCGCCTGCCGCAGGTGATTTGGAACCGCCATGCGGCTATCCGGCACGTTTGCTCAATCGCTCGGATCGGAGCCGCAGCAGCGACAGCAGATCGTTCAAGTCAGCCAGTCCCTCGGCTTCGCGACGTTCCGCGTCCGTCAAAGGCCGACCGGAATCCTGCTTGTCGAGCAACTCGTGCAGCCGGCGTTCGACTCCTTTCGGAAGGCACAGCCGAGCCAGGTCGTCGGGCATTTCGACTTCAAACTGAATGGTCTGGGGCATACAAGCGCTTTTCAAAAGCGGCGCAATGTTAACTCCTCACAGACACTGAAATCAAGCCGAGTATGACTGCCATCAACGAGAGCTTAATCCGTGACATCGTGAGCGAAGTGCTGGGTCGCCTGGGTAGCGTGCCGGCGCCGAAAACCTCCGCCCCGACTCCCGTGCCGAGGCCGGCCGGCGGTTGCGGCGGCAAGGGCGCCCCAGCCGGCGCGCCCGCCTCGCGCGGCAGATTCGGCGTCTTCCCAGACGCTGCCGAAGCCTGCGGAGCCGCCCACGACGCCTTCCTTCAACTCCAGCAAAAAGGTGTCGAAGCCCGCCGCAAGATCGTCGATCTCATCAAGCGCATGGCCGACGCGAAGGCCGAGGAGTGGGGCCGTCTCGAACTCGACGAAACCAAGATCGGCCGACTCGACCACAAGATCGAAAAGCTGAAAATCATCAAGCTCGTGCCCGGCGTCGAGTGGCTGCGCCCGGACGGCCTCAGCGGCGATCACGGCATCACGCTGGAGGAATACACGCCCTTCGGCGTCGTCGGCGCGGTCACGCCCAGCACGCACTCCATCCCCACACTCAGCGGCAACATCGTGAACATCGTCGCCGCCGGGAACGCCGTCGTGTTCAACGCGCATCCCGCCGCGAGCAAATGCGCCGCGACCGCTGTGCGCGCTTACAACGAAGCGATTTTCCGCGAGACCGGCATCGAGAACATCGCCTGCATCATCGAGCAGCCGAGCTTCGACACCTTCAAAGCGATGTGCGCGCACGAAGCCGTCCGGCTGTTGCTAGTCACCGGCGGCCCCGGCGTGGTCAAAGCCGCGATGCAAACCGGCAAGCGCGCCATTTGCGCCGGCCCGGGCAATCCGCCGGTGCTCGTCGATGACACCGCCTGCATGAAGCGCGCGGCCAAGGCGATCATCCAGGGCGCCGCGTACGACAACAACCTGCTCTGCATCGGCGAGAAGGAAGTCTTCGCGCTCGACAACATCGCCGACAAGCTCATGGCCGAAATGGAGAAGCACGGCGCGGTGCGGTTAAGCTCGTCGCAACTCGATGCGCTGACCAAGGCCGCGTTCACCTTCAAGCCCGGCGAGGGCGGCGGCTGTCCGAACGCCTCGGTGAACAAAGATTTCATCGGCAAAGACCCGTCCGTGCTCGCCAAGGCCGCGGGTGTGAACATCCCGTCGGGCACGCAGTTGCTCTTCGCCGAGACGGACAAGGGTCATCCGTTCGTGGTGGAAGAGCAGATGATGCCCTTCATCCCGATCGTGCGCGTGAAGAGCGTCAAGGAAGGCATCGCCGCCGCGAAAGTCGCCGAGCACAACTACAAGCACACCGCCATCATCCACTCACACGACGTCGAGCACATGACCGCGATGGCGCGCGCGCTCGACACGACGTTGTTCGTGAAGAACGGCCCGTGCATGGCCGGCCTCGGCCTCGGCGGCGAGGGCTACTTGAGCTACTCCATCGCCACGCCCACCGGCGAGGGAGTGACCAATCCGAAGACATTCTGCCGCGTGCGCCGGTGCGTGATGGTGGATAATCTGCGCATTTACTGAAGGGCTCGTTGAACTGTTGAATCGTTGAATCGTTAAATCGGCCAGATGAAGAGCGTCCCCAGATCATGTAAGAGCCGAGTGCAGCCGATGTCGTTTTCCGATTCAGCGATTCAACGCTTTTAACGATTGAACGAAAATGCTGCTCGCTCGCGCCGAAGGCAACCTGACCGCCACTCGCAAGCATCCGAGCTTGGAGGCGTGGCGGCTGATCATTTGCCAGCCGATCAATGCGGCTGGGGAACCAGAGGCGACGCCCGTCGTCGCCATCGATGCGCACGGCGCGGCGCTCCACCAGCGCGTGATCGTCTCGACGGACGGCGCTGCGGCCCGCAAAGCTGTGGGTGATGAGAAAAGTCCGGTACGGATGATGATCATCGCCATTGTGGACGAGAAAGAGCCGGGAGTGCCGGTATGAAAGCTCCAAGCTCCAAGTTCCAAACCCCAAAGAAGCGCCAAGCTCCAAATCCCAAGTGCTCGCGCGGAGCGGCGACTGCGAGGCCCTTGCAGCTTGGGTTTTGGAGCTTCTTTGGAGCTTGGAACTTGGAGCTTGGGATTTTTGTCGCATGAGATTGGGCACCATCATCGGCCGCGTGACCCTCAGCCAGACCGTCCCGCAATTGCACGGGGCGCGCTGGCTGATCGTGAGTCCGTTCACGCGCGATCATTTCCAGCGCGACCACACGCCACCGGCCGGCCTGAGCAAAGACCCGAGCCTGGTCGTTTACGACAGCCTCGGCGCCGGCGTGGGCCAGACCATCGGCTTCGTCGAAGGCCGTGAGGCCGCGCAGCCCTTCGACGAGCCGACGCCCGTCGATGCCATCAGCGCCGCGCTCGTGGACGAAATCTTCTACTCACCTTTCCAGAAATGAGCCGCGAGAGAACGCGAAGCACGCAGGGCCGCGGAGCCGCGGCCGCAGCCGCTAGCCGATGCTGGCCGGCGCCGGGGGTGCACACGCCTGAGAATCCTCGCGGCGCGGGAGAACTTCGACGCATAGCCGAGCCAAGCATGGCCGGTGCGTTGTCATCTCTTCCGGCGCTTAGTTTTTCTTTGCGCGTGGTTCTCACCTCCTGCAAACTCCGCGACGACGATGAGGCCCGAAGACATCAGGGAATTCCGCGACCGACAGCCCTTCAAGCCGTTCCGCATCGTCTTCACGGATGGCAAGACTTTCGAGATTCCACACTGGGACTTCTTATTCGTCACAGCGCACACCGTGGAGATTGGCGTCCCGGCGGACCCGGTGTCCGGAATGCCAGCTCAGCGCGTGGTAGCGTCTCCGCTGCACGTGATCCGCGTCGAGTCTGCGCAGCAGGAAACCTGAAGTGTGCATTTGACCCGCAGGCCGGAAACGGCCATAGATGCGTTTATGAAACCGGAAGAGTTGAAGGGTATTCGCGACCAACAGCCATTGGCGCCACTGCGGCTCGTGCTTCAGGACGGACGCCAGTTCGAGATTCGACGAAGAGACCATCTCTTCATCACTCAAGACACGCTCTCGATCGGTGTCTTAACGGACCCGGCCACCGGCCTGCCCCAGGAGACTGTCCATGTATCACCGGACGAAGTCGTGCGTGTGCAGAGGCTGGAGCCAGCGAACACTTCCCCGCCCATCAATGCCCCGGTCACCGCCATGAAGGCCGAGGACATTCAGCGCCTGCGGACACGGCAGCCCTTCATTCCGTTCCGCCTTTTTCTCGCCGATGGCCGCACGTTCGATGTGCTGCGACGCGATCTGATTCTGGTGACACAAGACACATTGAGCGTCGGCACAGAAGTCCATCCAACGAGCGGCCTGCCGGAGAAGACATCTTGGATCTCGCCGTCGAGCGTAGTCCGCGTCGAGGACTTGCTCCCGGCAGCAGCATAGCCTTCGTTTTCGGCCACGCTGTTTCTCTGCGGCCGATGCGCTTTGCGAGAAGCGGCGGCGTCTGTTTCGTTTCACTGCGTACTCTGCGTACTCTCGTGGCTGTGCCTCGTTCTCCATGAAAACCGTCATCAGCGCCAAAGACATTGAAGAACTGCTGCGCTCGGGCGGCGATCCGAAATCGCTGCCGGCGGATGCGATCCTCACGCCGTCGGCGCGCGATCTTCTGCGCGAGTTGGAACCGGCGAGAGCGAAGAAGGGACCGGCCATTTCGTCGAACTCCATTTCGGCGCCAGCCAAGCCGCTTTCGTCGAAAAGCCCAAAGGCTGAGCTGGAAGCGCTTTTCAACTCGCCCCACTGCCATGATTTGAAGCTCCAGATCTGCGACATCGGCCGGCGCCTCTGGCAGCGCGCGTATGTGGACGGCAACGGCGGCAACATCGCCATCCTCGTCGGCGAGGACATCGCGCTCTGCACGCCCACGCTCGTGAGCAAAGGCTTCATGAAGCCGGAGGACATGTGCCTCGTGGATTTCGAGGGCAACCAACTTTGCGGCACCAAGCAGCGCACGAGCGAAATCCTGATGCACCTCCAGATCATGAAGCGCCAGCCGCGCGCCGTGGCCACGGTGCATTGTCATCCGCCCCACAGCACGGCGTTCGCCGTCGCGGGCGTCGCGCCGCCCACGTGTATGATCCCGGAGTTCGAGGTCTTCTGCGCCGTGGCGGTCGCGCCGTATCGCACCCCGGGCACGCCGGAGATGGGCAAGCTCGTCGCCGACCTGGTCGATCAGCACAACACGATCATCATGGCCAACCACGGCGTGGTGAGCTGGAGCCACAACAACGTCGAGGACGCCTACTTCAAGATGGAAATCCTCGAGGCCTACTGCCGCACGATCCTCGTCGCCACGCAACTCGGCCAGCCGCTCAAAACGATGTCACCGCAGCAACTCCAGGATTTGTTGAAGATCAAAGAAAAGCTCGGCATCCCCGACCCGCGCCACGGTTTGAAGGAATGTGAACTGTGCGACAACGACGAGTGGCGGCCGGGCGTGACGTGCGCCGTGCCGGCGACGCGCGAAGTCGAGGGAGGCTACGATGCCGAAGCAGAAGCAATGGTGCAGGCCGCCACTGACGCATTGATGGCCAAATTGAGCCGCTAGTTCAAGGACCCGGGAAGCAACGCCTTTCGACCTGACTCGAACTCATGAAAGTCACCATCATCGGCGGCGGCGGGCGCGTGGGGTCGTGCGCCGCGTTTGCGCTGCAACTCGGCAGTGTCGTCTCGGAGATTCAAATCCTCGATGCCGATCAAGAGATGGCCGAGGGCGAGGCGCTTGATCTCCTGCACGGGAGCCCCTTCGCCGCGGACCAGCGGATTCACGCCGGCGATTACGCGCGCGCGGCGGACAGCGACGTTTTCCTCATCACCGCCGGGCTGCGACGCAAGCCGGACGAGTCGCGGCTCGACCTCATCAACCGCAACGTGTCGCTGTTCACGCAAATCCTCGACAGCATCAAGTCGGCGGGGCTGCGCCAGGACGCGATCGTCTTCGTCGTGTCGAACCCGGTGGATATCCTCACACATCTCGCGACGCAGCGGATCGGCCTGCCTTGGCAACAGGTGATCGGCTTGGGCACGATGCTCGACACGTCGCGCTTCAGTTCGTTCATCGCCGACGAACTCAAGCTCGCGCCCACGCAGGTGAAAGCGCTCATCCTCGGCGAGCACGGCGACACGATGGTCCCAATCTGGTCGAGCGCGACGGTCAACGGCCTGCCACTCACCGGTCTGCCGCAATGCACGCCTGGTTTTCAAAACTCCGTCTTCGAGCGCACCAAAGGCAGCGGCGCCGAGGTCATCAAGAAGAAAGGCGGCGCGGGCTGGGCCGTGGCGGTGGCGATCCGCGACGTGATCCACGCGATCGTGTTGAACCAGCGTCGGCTGCTGCCGGTCTCGTCACTCGTGCAGGGCACCTATGACATCCGCAACATTTGCCTGAGCGTACCGTCGGTCGTGGGCCGCAGCGGCGTGTTGCAGCACGTCGAGATCAAGCTTTGGCCGAAGGAAGTGCTGGCCTTGCAGAATTCGGCGAGGGCGCTGAGAGACACGCTCGAAAAAGTGAAGGCGTGAGGAGAAATCCGAAATCCGAAGGCCGAAATCCGAAGCCGTGTGCGCGTGCGTTGACAGCGGTACGCAACGGGAACATTGTCTGAGCATGACAAAGCAACTTACCATCACTCTCGACGAGGAGGTTTACCGCGGCCTGCAAAAGCTCGTCGGCGAGGACCAGATCAGCGGCTACATCGAAAAGCTGGTGCGACCTCACTTGCCGCCGGCTGACTTGGAGGAAGGCTACCGCGCGATGGCTGCCGACGCCCAGCGCGAGCAAGAGGCGCTGGAATGGAGCGAAAACCTCATCGGGGAGGGGAGCCTTGAAGCGCGGTGAGGTCTGGTGGGTGAACTTCGATCCTTCGATCGGAGGGGAGATCCGGAAGACTCGCCCGGCCGTCATCATCAGCAACGACGCGGCAAACAGATTCCTGAACCGAGTGCAGGTGGTGCCACTCACAAGCCAGACGCAGCGCGTTTATCCTGCGGAGGCCCTTGTCGCTTTCCGAGGGCGGCAAGCCAAAGCAATGGCGGATCAAATTGCGACTGTCAGCAAGCAGAGATTGCTCAACCTTGCCGGCAGTCTATCGGCATCGGACATGGAGAAGGTTGAGCGAGCGGTCAAGACTCAACTCGGACTGCCGACGTGATGAAGTCCCTCGACGCCCAACTCGCCGAGATCAAAGCGAATCCTTCCTCGGGTGCGTTCATCCTCGCCGACGCGAAGGATGCGGACATGGCGTTCGGCGTGCGCGCCGAGCAGCAGAGTCTGGATTCGGTGCGGAGTGCGCAGTCCGAATTTCAGATTTCAATAAGTGGCTAGGTGGTGTTAAGCTTTCTGAGCTATGAGCACAGTGACACTCGAAATACCTGACAAGTTCGCGCGCAGCTTTGGCGCGACAGAAGAAGAGGCCGCACGCAACGCGAAGCTCGAATTGGCGATCGAGATGTATCGCGAAGCCAAGTGGTCCACCGGCAAGGCGGCGGAGTTTGCGGGCATGACCCGGATCGCCTTCATGGATTTGCTCCGCGACCGCAAGATCGAGATGCCTTACACCATCGAGATGGTTGAGGAAGACTTCCGCCATGCCTGCAGTCGTCTCTGACTCCTCACCGCTGGTCTATCTGACGCGGCTTGGCGAATTCGAGTTGCTGCACCGGCTGTACGAGAGCGTGCTGGTTCCAGAAGCAGTCTGGCGTGAAGTTGCGGTCGATGGTCGGGGCTTGCCGGAATCCGACTCTTTGCGCGCGGCGATCGAGACCGGCTGGATCAAGGTGGAGCGTCCGAGCGGCTCGTGGGACGAGGCAGGGCTGCCGCGAGGTCACCTAGGCCCCGGGGAAATAGAAGCCATGTTGCTCGCACGCGAGCGAGGCCTGCCGCTGATCGTGGACGAAACAGAGGGACGTGAAGCTGCTCGACGCCTCGGTCTTCAGACGACCGGCACCTTGGGCGTTCTGGTCAGAGCGAAGGAACACGGCTTGATCGCCAACGTCCGACCTTACGTGGACAGGCTCCGGGCTGAGACGAACTTCCGGATCTCCCGAGCCGTTTACGATCACATTCTCTCTCTTGCTGGCGAGACTACGGGAGGCGGATGAACAAACCAGCCGCCGCATGAGCAAATCCTTAGACGTCAAACTCGCCGAAGTTAAAGCGAATCCCGCCTCGCGTGCGTTCATTCTCGCGGACGCGAAGGATGCGGACATGGCGTTCGGCGTGCGCGCGCCGGGGCCGCGGTCGTATCTGGCTGCACGCGGGGAACGGCCCGGACGGTTTTCGCCCGAGGTGTGGACCCGCGACGAGTTCGGCTACCGCAACCTGCCGGAGTTCCTCGACATCATCCGCGAGGTCGTGCACCAGGGCGTCGTCGATATCATGCTCATGTCGGCGTACGTGAACGAGCAGCTCACGATCAAGGAAGGACTGTTTAACAACTCGCACGTCACACCCGCCGCGCGCGCAAACGACACGACCGACGTGTGGGCGGTGCGTCACGGCTGCTACACGCGCGAGCCGGCGCAGCCGTTTCGCACGGCGACGATCGATCAGATTCAGTGCGGCCAGATCGAGTGCGACCGCAGCACGGACGATTTCCCCGGCGCGAACCTCGGCCTTTACTCGGTCACGTTCGTCAACGATCTGGAGCAGGACCGCGCGACGCTGCTGGCCTTCAAAGAATTTCGTGAGGAGGCCGAGCGGAAGAAGTTTCGGTACTTCCTCGAAGTGTTCGATCCGAACGTCGAGAGCGGCGTTCCGCCGGAGAAGCTCGGCGAATTCATCAACGACAACATTCTGCGCACGTTGGCCGGCGTGACGGAGTCGGGTCGCCCGCTGTTCCTGAAGATCGTCTATCACGGACCGCGCGCGATGGAGGAGTTGGCCCAGTACGATCCGAATCTCGTCGTCGGCATCCTCGGCGGCAGCGCGGGCACGACCTACGACGCCTTCAGGCTCATCCACGACGCGCAGAAGTACGGCGCGCGCGTGGCGCTGTTCGGCCGCAAGATCAACAACGCCGAGCACCAGCTTGCGTTCATCGAGATGCTGCGGCTCATCACGGACGGCAAGGTGACGCCAGAGGAGGCTGTGCGTGCTTATCACGGCGTGCTCCAAGCGAAAGGCATCAAGCCGCATCGTTCACTGGAAGAGGACCTCAAGCTGACCGACCAGGCGATGAGCTACAGCGGCGGTGGCTCACGGGCGACGGTGAATGTTCAGAACAATTCGTTGCCGCGTGCTGCTGCGCCTGCGCCTGCGCAGATAGCCAATCGCCAATCGCCAATCGCTGAATGGCCGACGCTAACCAACGGCAAGCCGGACTTCAGCAAGATGAACTCGGAGCAGCGCCGCGCCTACGACAAAACTCGGCTGACTCGGAAGTACGGCTGAGCCTCATTTTTGAGCGTGGTGCTCGCGCCGTCTCCGGGCGCGCAATTTGCTCGTCAACCTGACGCCCACTCTGGATGCTGCGGGCCCGATGCACGGTTTCAATTCCAGGCTCGGCTCGCACCCCGCCCCCGCCACAAATGACGAGCCGCGGCCTGGGCTTTTCCGCTTTCACACTGAACCTGCGCTCGTAATTGCCGGAACCTTCCATGTCCGAGGCGCCTTCCAGACGCAAAAACCAACCAGCACCGCGAGTAAGGCGCACCGAGCGTTGGTGGTTCGCCGTTCACGTCCTTCTCTTCGTCTCGGGCGCGCTAGCGTTGATCTACGAAGTCCTGTGGCTGCGGCGCTTCGCGGTGATCTTTGGGGCGACGACGCCTGCTGCTGCCGCAACTTTGTCGGCGGTATTTCTTGGGTTCGCCGTTGGCAGTGCCGTAATCGGTGCACGCGCGGCTGACTTCAAGCGACCGCTTTTCGCGTATGGCCTCATTGAAATCGGAGCCGGCCTCGGCGCGTTGTTGGTCGAGCCGCTGCTCCGCGCTTACGATGGCCTGTATCCGGCGCTGTATCGCGAGCTGGCTGGTTCGCCAGCGGGTTTCGCGGTAGTGAAGACACTGCTGGCGATGGTCGCGCTGTTCATCCCGACTTTTTTCATGGGAGGAACAGTGCCGGTGCTGGGGCATGCCCTGGCCGCGTCGCGAGGTGGGCGGCTCGGAATCACCGCAGGGGGCTTGTATGCGGCCAATACTCTCGGGGCTGCGCTCGGGGCGTTGAGCGTGCCGTTCTTCTGGCTGCCGAAGTGTGGAGCGGCGGCGAGTTATGGAGCGTGTGTTGCCGGAAGTTTGGTTGTCGGCGCGGTGGCGTGCTGGCTTGGCAGAGAACGGCGCGAGTTGAGTAAAACTGGATTGAAACCATCGCTCCTGAACGGCGGCGCGGAAGCCAAGGAAGCTGTTGACTCGCTTTCGAAGTGGGCGCTCGCGACGCTGGCCGGGCTTTCCGGCGCGCTGATGTTCGTGCTCCAGGTTTCCTGGACGCGCATGTTCGCCCAGGTGCATGAGAACTCGATCTACTCGTTCGCCGTCGTCCTAGCGGTGTTCATTGTCGGGTTGGCCGGGGGCGCCGGGTTGGCGCGCGAGCTTCTGCGAAGAAACTGGCCCGCGCAACGGACGCTCGGCTTGGCGTGGGTGGCGGCAGGATTGACAGTGTTCGCGTCGCCGTTCTTTTTCGTGTCACTCACCGATGGCCTCGGCTATTTGCAGGAGAGCGGCGGATGGGCGTCGTATGCGGCGCGGATGCTGTGGCTGGCCGTGCCGACAGTGCTCTTGCCGACGCTGCTTGCGGGGATGGTCCTGCCCGTGTTGATGGAACTCGCCGGCGGGCGGGGCGGCGCGCCAGCGGGGCGCACGTTGGGCTGGTTATTGGCGACGAACACCGCAGGCGTGGTTGTCGGATCGCTGGCCGCGGCGTTCATCCTGCCGAGGTGGATCGGACTTTGGATCAGCATCGCGCTCGTGGGAATGGTCATGGTCGTGGTCGGAGAATTTTGTTTGGGGGAATGGCGGCGGCGCAAGATGCGGCTGGTAGTGGTCTTCGCTTTGGTCGGAGTCAGCTTCTTTGTGTTCAATCCGGCGAAACTGCCGCGAACGAGAGTTCGCGAAAGCCGAGGCGAGAAGTTGCTCGCGGTCGAGGAGGGGAGTCATGGAATCGTGAGCGTCGTGGAGAGCCGGGGCAGCCGGCGCATGAAACTGGACAACTACTACATTCTCGGCGGTTCGATCTCCCCCGGCGACGAACGGATGCAGACCCACCTTCCGCTCCTGCTTCACCCCGCGCCGAAGCGCGTTGCGTTCCTGGGTTTCGGGACGGGCATCACGGCCGGTGCAGCGTTGCTTCATCCGGTGGAGAAAATCACGGGCATCGAGATCGTGCCGGAGGTGGTGCAGGCGGCGAAAGCTTACTTCGCGGGGCCGAATCTTGGCGTCTGCGGATCGCCGCGGGTGGAGCTGATCGTCGAGGACGCGCGGAACGTGCTGCGCGCTTCAGGCCAGCAGTTTGACGTGATCGTCGGTGATCTCGTCGTGCCGTGGCGTCGTGGCGAGTCGGCTCTTTTCTCGGCGGAGCATTTCGCCGTGGTCCGTCGGGCGCTGGCACCAGGCGGTCTGTTTTGCCAGTGGTTGCCCGCGTTCCAACTTTCGGAGGAGGAATTCCGCATTGTCACGGCGACGTTCCTCGATGTCTTCCCGCGCGCGACGCTGTGGCGCGGGGATTTTGCTCCCGATCAACCTGCTCTCGCGCTGGTCGGGCACGCGGACGATGCCGCGGTCATCGATCCGAACGCCGTGGCCCGCCGTGTTCGTGAACTCCGAGCGGATCAGACCAACCCGCATCTCGCGCACGAGGCCGGGCTGTGGATTTTTTTCGTGGGGCCGCTCGCTTCGGGCGATCCGGAATTTTTGGGTGTCAGGCGGAACCGCGAGAATCGTCCTTGGCTGGAACTCCTGGGGCCGATGTCTCACGCGGGCGCATCGCGAGGCGAACGCGGCGTGTTCGTGGGGCGCCGTCTGGAAGCTTACCTCGAGAAAGTACGGAACAAGCCGCTTCAGCACTCTCCCGTGGAGGCGGTGAACGAGGTAAGGCTCCTTTGGCGGCAAGCGGGTGCGCGTTTGGCAGGCGCTTCTCTCCTGCTCGCCGAAGGCAAGAAGGCGGCAGCGGACGCCGTGACGGCAGAAGCGCTGAGGAGCTTGCCGCCGGAGCTCCATCGCGCGTTCCTCATGGGTGATCAGCCGCCGGTGACGCAACCGTAGAGCGCGGCAGGGTGAAGAAAGTTCCCGCGAAGCCGGACGCAGCAACATCGCTTCACGCGAAGTTCTCTCTCCGAAGACGACTGACCTCGTGTGCAAACAGCCAGCCCACAAGGGACTGCCGCCACACCCTCCGCACGAATTGTCCTCCGTACGGTCCCTGCGACAATCGTGGCCCTGTCGGAACGCACGCCGCGATAGTCGGCACCGTGAGCGACGAGAATCCGCGCGCTTCAGAGACCCACGTCGGTGATGCGGAGTCGTCGCGAGTGCCTCGCGGAGCGACGGGTTGCCTGCCTGATTCTCGCGACCCGCCCCCGGAATCCAGCACCTCGCCCCATAGTCATTCTCTGACGACTCATTTCTTGCGAGGCTGGCAGCACTAGACAACACCAAACTATGCCCTATCAACCAACCTTCAGAGGTGCTGCCTTGAAGAACGCCCGCAACGAGTCTCGAAATAATCGAGGTTTCACTTTGATCGAATTGCTCGTGGTGATCGCAATTATCGCGATTCTGGCCGGAATGCTTTTGCCCAGCTTGGCGCGGGCGAAGGAAAAGGCTCGCCGCATCTCCTGCGTTTCGAATGTGAAACAGATTTCTATGGCGATGATGATGTATGTGGACGACAACAACAGCAGTTATCCATCGCGGATGCCCGATCCACCCGCCGGCGCTCCATATCCGTGCAAGCCATGTCGGACCGTTGACTGGAGAATTTACGTTACAAACTATCTCTCAACGAGCACCAACATCACGAGCTCACCAACCGTCTTCGACTGTCCTGGCGACAAAGGGATTCCCGAAGCCATTGCGGCCGATCCGTTCAATCAGTTGAGTCAGCGGCCACGCCGCTTCGCGGATTTTTATGGCAGTTCCTACTGCCTGAACACGGTGATGACGCGCTTGGGAAAAGAGGCGGCGGTCCCAATCCCGTCCGAGACCTTCATGGGCGCGGAAATCTGGTCGTGGCATCAGCCGCTCGCGATTCAGGAGTTCCAAGGCAAGACGAGGAGGCCCATCCGCGTGGCTTACTTCTGTGATGGCCACGCGGGCGTCACTTCCGAAGAGACCATTCAGCAACAGTGTGCGCCGCCGGGAGCACCGGGTATTGGACCCGTGCCGTGATGTCGCGACTTTCCCTCATGCGCGCCCTTTGGGGCCTGTCGATTTGCCTCGCACTTGTGGTTGGTTGCCGCAAGCCAGTTGGAACCGTTCTCGGCAAAGCCCCAACAGGGGAACCTCGAACGATTCTCTCCGTCAAGGCGGGTGATGCGCCGCCGCAAGTGACCCTCAGCGGCGTGATGATCGAGAAATGCCCGGTCGCAGGCTGCTGGTTTCGTTTGCAGGACCGCACCGGTACGATCAAGGTCGATACCAAAACCGCCGGCTTTGTTGTCGTGAAAGTCCCACTCGGGAGCGCGTTGACTGTCGCCGGTCGCGTCGTGGCGGACGGCGACGAAGTCGCCATCGAAGCAAGCGGCGTCCGCTACTGAGATGTCCCGGGCCGTCATCTTTGTTGGCGCGGGACTGGTCGCGCTGTTGCTGGGCGTCGCTGGCTGGCGGGTGAATGATTCGCCAGTTTCATCAGAAGTTCCGTTTGAAACCACGAAACCGCAGCAAGCCGCTCCACTGTGCCCCTGGCGCGAGCCGGAGAGCGACCTGGCACTCTTTTTCCCCGACGCCACGCACTACGAACTGGAAACGCGCATCCTCAGCGGGCTGCGCCTGGAACTCGCGGAGCACCTCGGTCGCACGCCGACCGGCGACGAAAACGCCTTGCACATCTATCGAATCTTCAAGGACCAGACGCCACTCGGCGCCGTTTTGACAGGCCGAGCGAAAGGAGAGCACGGCGCGATTGAATTGGTTCTTGCCGTCGGTACGAATGGACTGACTCGAGCACTGCGCTTGCAGCGAATTCGCGAGCCCGAACCAATCGCTGCCGTTCTTCAGAATCCGGATTGGCTCCGCGCATTTGCAGATCAGCGGGCGGACAGCGCCTGGCGACTAGGCCGCGAGCTTCCCGAAGCTCCAGCCGAAGCACGAGCTTCGGCCGCTGCCGTTGTCGAAGGCGCGCGCAGCTTGTTGATTCTGCTGGCGGCGGCTGACGGAGCAAATTCGCGCGGCGTGGCTGCGGCGCGTCACGATTGACCATGCTTTTGTTTGCCTTCCGAAATCTTGTCCGCCGTCCACTGCGCAGCGCGCTGGCGATTTGTGGACTCGCCGCGGCGGTGGCCGTGCTGGCTTGTCTCTCCGCATTCGGCAGCGGCTACCGGCGGGCGCTGGGTGCGGAACTCGACCGCATGGGACTCCAGATGATGCTCGTGCCGCTTGGTTGTCCGTACGATGCCGCGGCGCGCGTGCTCAAAGGCAGCACGCTAGACAATTCGCTGCCGGAGTCTGCGCTGCAAGAAGCGCGCCGCGATCCAGCGGTCGCCGTAGCCGCACCCCTGTTGATAGCCGCTCTGCCGCGTCCCACCGAAGGCCGGGCAGACATGTGGGTCGGCTTGGACGAAAGTGCCATCGCGCTGAAGCCATGGTGGCGCGTGAAGGCAGGGGCGAAATGGTTTCGAGACGAGTACTCGGTGATTCTGGGTTGCGATGCGGCCGAAGTGGAGATGCGCGAGCCGGGCGATTGGTTCTACAGCCCGGAAGCAGGCCAGAAGTTGCGGGTCGCAGGCGTCCTCGAACGCTCAGGCACGAGCGACGACAGCCTGTTCTTTGTGCCGCTCCGCACTGCGCAACGCATGTTCAATCAGACCAACCGGCTGACCGCGATCGCCATTCGCCTGCGAGATCCCGCACTGTTGCGTGAAGCGAACGAACGGCTGCAACGCATCCCAGGCGCGCAAGTTGTCACGCTGACGGAGATGATGGGCACGTTTCTGAATCTGGTCGGCGCGGTGCGCACCCTGTTGTTCTCCATCGCGCTCGTCGCCGTGGCGGTGAGCGTGCTCGGTGTGTTCAACACGTTGCTGGCGGCCGTGGTCGAGCGCACCAATGAGCTGGCTGTCATGCGGGCCATTGGGGCATCCCGGTCGCAAATCATGAGCCTCATCACAGTCGAAGCCCTCGCGCTGACGGTGGGGGGAAGTCTCGCCGGCCTGGTCTTGGCGCTCGTCGTCGGGCGCGGCGTCGAACATGTGGGGAAGCAGTTCGTCCCACTGGCGCCAGCGGAACCGCTTTTGTCGCTGACCGCAACGACGCTGCTGCAATCGATCGGAGTCGGCGTGGCTGCGGGCGTCCTGGCAGGGCTTTATCCCGCGTGGCGTGCGAGCCGGCTCCAACCAGCGGTGGCGTTGAAGGCTGAGTAAGATGACCTGGCTCGGACTTTCTCTGAAGGAGTGGCAGCGACGGCCGCTGCGCACCAGCGTTACGACAGCGGGCGTGGCCATCGCCATCGCCGCGCTCTTTAGCCTGCTTGCGTTTCAACGCGGCTATCGCGATGGCGTCCGCGCCGAACTCGATCACCTGGGCGCACACGTGCTCGTGGTGCCCAAAGGCTGTCCCTACGACGCCGCATCGATGGCGCTGCACGGCGCAAGTTGGCCGTGTCACTTGAAGCAAACTTACCTCGAAGAAGTCCGCGGGGTGCCCGCCGTCGCGACGGCTGCGCCTGTGTTCATGGCGGCGGTGTATGATGCGGACGGGAACCGGGCCGTCTATGTCGGCGTCGAGACGAACATCCTCGCGCTCAAACGCTCCTGGCGAATCACCGGAAAATTTCCTGAACACGAGGGGGAATTGCTGGCCGGCTCCGAAGCCGCGCGGCGTAATGGCTGGCGAATTGGCGACCCAGTAAGGCTGCCCGGGTTGGGCGAGCAACGCGGTATCGTCGCTGGCATCCTCACGCCGACGCAAGGCGCGGACGATACGTTCATCCATTTGCGGCTGCCGGACGCGCAGCGGTGGTTCAAACATACCAACGAGTTGACGCACATCCTGGTCCGGCTCGCTGACCCTGACGCCCTCGACCACGCCGTCAAACAACTGCGCGGTTGCGACGCCGGGCTCGCGATGAACGTCGTCCCGCTCGCGCACGTGTTTCACACGATTCAATCGCTGGTGAACTCCACGCGGCTGCTGCTCGGCTGCATCGCGCTGGTGGCGTTGCTCGTGGCCGGCGCGGGTGTCAGCAACACCATCCTCATGGCGGTGGCCGAACGCGGACGAGAAATCGGTGTCATGCGCGCCATTGGAGCTTCTCGCCAACACATCTTTCGATTGGTTTGGCTCGAAACGCTTCAGGTTTGCCTGACCGGAGCGATCCTGGGTATCACGATCGCGTTTTTTGCCTCAAAGGGCGTGGAAGCCTGGGTGAGAACGAAGTTGCCGTTTGCGCCAGCGGATGCGCTCATTCACTGGGAGGGATGGAATGCTATGGCTTGTCTAACGTGCGCCGTCGCGCTAGGCAGCCTCGCCGGTTTCTTGCCGGCCTGGCGCGCCGCGCGTGTTCCACCGATGACGGCGATTCGTGCGGCCGGAGGGCGGGCATGAGCCTTTCCCCGCAAGGAAATGGAGCGGTCGTTTCCGCGGTCGCCCTGACAAAAGTCTATCAGCGAGGCCGCGAGCAGGTGAGGGCGCTCGACAACGTTACGTTCGAGGTGCACCGCGGTGAATTCGTCGCCGTCGTCGGCCCATCGGGTTCAGGCAAATCGACACTGCTCAACCTGCTCGGCTGCATGGACGCGCCCACCTCGGGAACCTTTCAACTCCTCGGCAGGCCAGCGGAACATTTGACCGAGCAGGAACGAACGCACCTTCGGCGAGACCACATCGGCTTTGTGTTTCAGCACTTTGGCTTGATACCGACGCTGACGGTCGCGGAAAACGTGAGCTTGCCGGCATTCTTCGCGCGGAGGCGGCTCGACCAACGCGTCGATGAACTGCTGGCAAAAGTCGGTTTGAGCCACCGCCGCAATCATCGGCCGCACGAACTCTCCGGCGGCGAAATGCAGCGCGTCGCCATCGCGCGCGCACTTGTCAATGGCCCTGAACTCGTGCTGGCCGATGAGCCGACCGGGAATCTCGACAGCGCGACTGGCGAGATCGTCACCGCGTTGTTTCAGGAGCTGCACGCGGACGGCCTGACGATCGTAGTCGCCACTCATAACGTTCGGCTGGCCGCCGTCGCGCAGCGTCGGCTGTGCCTTCGAGACGGTCGCCCGGTTGCCGAAGACCCGTGTCAAACGGCGATGGAAAGCTTTGTTCAGAAGCATCCAGCTCGATGAAGCTCGTTACCGTGATTCGTCTTGGCTGTTCGTTGGAACTTCGGATGGAACATCCTTCGCGCAGTCCGGGCTGCTGAGACAGCGGTCACACACAACAAGCATTATGAGGAAATTCCTTTGTCTCAAATGGCTGGCGGTCCTCGCGGCAATCTTCACGTTCGCAACGGTTCCGCGTGCCGACGTGATCCTCGACTGGAACGCGCTGATGATCGACGCCATCCGCTCGGACAACAGCGGCCCGACGCTCAGTTCCCGCAACCTGGCCATCCTCCATGCGGCGATTTACGACGCCGTGAACTCCGTGCTCGCAACACACCAACCTTACAAATTCCGACTGGACGCGCCTCCGGAGACCTCCGCAGAGGCGGCGGGGGTCGGCGCCGCCTATGAGGTGATGCAGGTGCTTTACCAGTCGTTTGGAGCGCGGGCTGATGAACTCTACGACATCTGGCTCGCCGCCGCGCCGAGGACCGCGGCGACGACGAACGGGCTGGTGCTGGGACAACGGATTAGCCGGCTGGCGGTCCAAGACCGGGTGGCAGACGGCTCCTCCACGGACGTGCCGTACATTCCGAGTGCCGAACCGGGCCAATGGCGCCGGACGCCGCCGTTCTTCCGACCTCCGCTTACGCCGCAGTGGCGGTACGTGACCCCGTTTTGTTTGCCGGACCTGGAGTCGTTTTTGCCGCCACCGCCGCCTGCGCTCGAGAGTCCAGAATACGCCCGGGATCTCAACCAAGTCAAAGCCATCGGAAGCATGAACAGCACGGTCCGCACGCCCGAGCAAAGTCTGATCGCCCGGTACTGGTCGGATTTCAGTTACACGTCCATGCCGCCCGGCCATTGGCACTTGATTGCTGAGACGATCGCACGAGACCGGAATAACACGCTGGCCGAGAACGCGCGCCTCTTTGCGTTAATCAGCATGGCGCAAGCGGACGGCGCGATCCTCTGCTGGGAGGTCAAGTTTCGCTACAACTTCTGGCGGCCGGTGACGGCCATCCTACGCGCGGACGAGGACAACAATCCGCTCACGGAAGCAGACCCGGCGTGGGCGCAGTTCCTTCCTTCACCGCCGTTTCCCTCGTACACGAGCGGCCACAGCACGTTCAGCAAGGCGAGCGCGCAGGTGCTCACGCACTTCTACGGCACCGACGCGATCACCTTCACCACCACGTCGGACACGGTGCAGGGAGTCTTCCGCACTTTTGACAGTCTGGCTGCGTGCGCGGACGAAGTCGGTTTGAGCCGCATCTACGGAGGATTTCACTACCTGTTCGACAACGTGCAAGGCAAAGCGACTGGCGAAATGATCAGCGATTACGTGAGCGCGAATTTTCTTCTCCCGAACGAGGCGCTGCCGACCGTCCGCATCGAAGGCTTCCAAGCAGGCGCGCCGCTGCTGCGCGTGCATGGCCATGCCGGTCGGACGTGCGTATTGGAAGCTTCGAGCGACTTGCGGAACTGGCAGACGATCTCAAACAGCCAAGCCGTGATGGGAGGCGTGCTGGTGCGCGATGCACGTGTTCCGGCGCCGTCGCTCCAATTCTACCGGGTCCGGGAAGATTGAGCCGCACCCTGTGGCTGAGGTTCCGGCGAACCACAAGAATCTGCTGTCCACTACCGACGGTCCCTGCGCCCATTGTTGGCGTGTCTGGACGCAAGCCGCCAAAGTCGGCACCGTGAGCGACGAGAATCCACGCGCTTCAGAGACCCACGGCGGCGATGCGGAGTCGTTGCCGACGCCCCGCGGAGCAATGCGTTGCCTGCCTGATTCTCGCAATCCGCCCCTGGAATCCGGCATTTCGCCCCAAAGCGATTCTCTGACAACTCATTTTTTGCGAGGCTGGCCGCACCAAACAACATGTCTATGCGACCAACTGCCAGCCTGAACCGTCTAAAACTCACTCTTGGTTCACTCCTTGTTCTAATCGGCGTCGTCGGATTCAAATCCGCCGCGTTGGGGCAGGGCTGAGTGACCGCCCGCATAAGCTCGCCCAGTTTGGGCGCAGCCGGATATCAAGAAGGAGGCACGTGGACCGCAGCGGTGAGCCATCGCTGGCAATACTCCGACCGCCACTTCATTGGCGACGAGGAGCAAAAGCATCGCCTGGCAGAAGGCAGTGAGGTCATCAACGACATCCAGTTGATTGACCTGTCCGTCAGCTATGCCCTGTCCAAGCGGGTCGGCGTCACGCTCGCAGTCCCGTTCCAGTTCGCGACGCGCTCGCAGGCGGTCCGCGATAACCGCATCCGCAACGAGTTCGGCAACGGCACAGTGATCGATCGCTACGAAACCCAGGCTGCTGGTTTGAGTGACATTAGATTATTGGCTACGGCTTGGCTGTTGGATCCCGCCAACAACAAGAAGCAGAACGTTTCCGTGGGCTTGGGGGTGCTGGTCCCCACCGGTGAAAAAGATGTGAAGGACACCTTCACAGTTTTCGCCACGAATTCGGCCGGTTTATATCAACCCCGGGCTGAGACACGCAACGTGGACAATTCGATTCAACCGGGCGCCGGCGCCTGGGGCATCATTTTCGACATCAATGGATTCGTCGAGGTCTTCGAGAACTTCAACGTATTCGCGGCGGGTGCGTACGTCGCCACGCCCGAAGAGGACGCCGGTGTGTATGATGGCGCAGGTGGTAACACCGGTCGAATCTGGTCCGTTGGCGATTCTTATCTGTTCCGGGCGGGGTTGGGCTACACGGTTCTGCCGAAACAAGGGCTGACGTTGACCTTGGGCGGGCGGATGGAGGGCACTCCCTCCACAGACCTCATCGGCGGCAGTGAAGGCCGGCGCCGGCCCGGTTTCGCGATATCCATTGAGCCGGGTTTGGTGTTTACCAAGAATCGTTGGTTCGCTTCGTTCAGCGCGCCCGTAGCGCTCTATCGCAACCGGGAACGCAACTTCGCCGGACAGGAAGGCGACGCCGCATTTGCGGATTTCATCACGCTATTCACGGTGGGCCGCAGTTTTTAGCCGGCGGTCGGACGGGGAGCGAATGCAGTGGTTTGAGGCAGGCAGCGCGTAGATGACGAGGAGGTGTCCTGCCTGCGCGCGAGGCCAGCGTGGATTTGCGCTCGCCGCGGATTCCGATCACGGCGACGGGCTCAACTGAGCCGCTAACGAACTACTTCGTGCGAACCATCCTCGGCTCGTACGACTGGTCGATTTTGGCGCGTGTCACGATAACCGCTCCCACGCCTGACTTCGCCGCCAGCTCCCGCACGGTCGCTTCCTCGGCCGGGCTGGAACCCTCCACGACCACCCAGAAGCGATGCGATGGCGTCGCTTTGCCGCCGTGAGCGAGAAGAGTCTGGTCCAAGTAGGCAATGGCGTTGGTCACCCAGCCTGGACCACCACCAAACTCCACTTGAGTTCGCTGCAACCCGATATGCAGCGCCAGCAGGCCAATCGGCCCGTCGTAGCCTGACGCCAGTGCGGACCATTGACGGGTGAATGCCTCCGGACACGCACCGGTGGCGCAGCCCACCGTGCCGCACAGCCCGGTGCCGGGCCAGCCCTGATGTTTGTCGGGAGGCAAATCGACCTTCGCGCACTCGGTGGTCCAGACCGGGATGACTGGTTTTTCTCCGGCGCGTTTGCGAACCTCAGCCACGAATCTGGCCGCGACGTCGTCGCCGTCCAACTTCGTCGCCGTGGGCCGCACGAAGTAATCAATGGCCCAACGGCAGAGCAGGTTGCCGCAGCCGCACGAACTCGGCCCCCCCTGGAGATCGTTCAACAGCAGCCCGCGCCAGCCGGGCGGCGCGCGCTCCAGCAACTGCTCGATGCGCGCCAGATGTGCGTCGAAAGCTTCGCGATAACGGATCGGCACCCAGGGGAACGCTTTGGCCACTTCGTCGATGCCGGGTTCCGGGAAATTTGGAAAATTCTTTTGCCAATCCGCGTGCGAACCCAGCGCTGCCATCCAACGGGGATGGTCGGCAGCCAGTTTCGGATTCCGCGCGACTTCGACCCAGCAGTAAAGGTCCAGTCCGCCGTCCGAGATGCGTCGGGCCACGTCCAAATAGGCCGCCTTGGTCGTCCGCTCATCCAGGACGACCGCCACGGCTTGAAACCGCTCTTTCTTCCACTGTGAGACCGCGCCAGCCGTCACCATCTCCGGTTCCACGAGGACGATTTGGACGGGTGTCACTTTGGCTGAGCCGGGTGCGGCTGGAATTTGCACCACAGCGATCGGGGCGACCAACAGGATCGCGAGCATCCGCAGCCGCAGCGTTCGGACATGTGCGATGTCCGTTGAATGAACTGCGGGCGCCGGCTTCGCGAGTTGGGACAGGGAATCAAATATCATTGGCGACAGGATAAAACCACGATCTGCCAGGCTAAAGCAAGAAGCGACCGTAGCAACAGACCGCTCAGCCAGGCAAAGGTCCCGGCGTGGCAGGATGGCTCTGCACCTGAAAAAACGCGCAGCCCCACACGCGACAAAGCGGTGGACTGTCCCCCTTGCAGTGAAGTCCCTCGCGGACGTGACAGTACGACCATCGGATCGGCTTCCATCTTCGCCCAACAACTCGGCTTCCGGGAACGCGTCGCCTCGTTTCATTCGAACTGCGTGCGGCAGCGGTGCGGCAGAAGGGCCAGAAGCGAGAGGCGGCACCGAGTCATTCGTTCCTGCTCGGTGAACAGGTCCGATCCAACTCTCCGCTTCCTGTGTCTTGACCCGGAAAGTGGTTGCGCCACCCGCCAGCAGCCCAAGCAATTCCTCGGCGTCGCGCGCGTCGAATCCCACAGTCGATCTCCGGCATGAATCCGGGAGTCTCATCGTCACACACGACCACTGTTTGTCCGCCGGCGGCCAGTGCCCGAACCACACCCCGTGCGATGAATCAGCGCACAATACTCGTGGCTCCCAAAGGATTCGGTTGCTTCCCTGGCGAGGCGGTGTTGGGGGGATTGGCGAGAGTCGCTCTCGCGACTTGGTTGCTGGTCAAACTCTGTTGACAGCCGCATCGGTTTCGCCAGTCTTGGCCCATGCACAAACCGTCCTCGATCCGCGCGATCATTTTTGACATGGACGGTGTGCTGACCGATTCGGAGCCGCTCATCAACGAGGCGGCCGTCGCCATGTTCCGCGAAAAGGGCCTCACCGTGCAGCCCGAGGACTTCCGGCCATTCGTCGGCACGGGCGAAGACCGCTACATCGGCGGCGTGGCGGAGAAGTACCACTCTCGCCTCGACCTGCCCGCGGCGAAAAAGCGCACCTACGAAATCTACCTCGAACTCGTGCCGCGGAAACTCCACGCCTTCCCGGGCGCTGTGGAACTGGTGCGCGACTGCCAGAAGGTCGGCCTCGATGTCGCCGTCGCCTCGAGTGCCGACCTGATCAAGATCGAGGCGAACCTGCGCAAGGTCGGCCTCTCGCCGCGCACCTGGGATGCCGTGGTGAGTGCCGAGGACGTGACGAACAAGAAGCCCGCGCCCGACATCTTCCTCGCCGCGGCGCGCAAACTGGACCGGCGGCCGGCGGAGTGCGCAGTGGTGGAGGATGCCCTGAACGGCGTGCAAGCCGCCAAAGCCGCCGGGATGCGGTGCGTGGCCGTGGCGCACACGTTCCCGGCGGAGCAACTGGCGCAAGCCGACTTGGTGCGAGTGCGGATCGCCGACGTGACGCTCGCCGATCTGACCGGGCGTCCCGCCGCGGCATGAAGCGCTCGAAGCTGCGGAGCGACTTGATCGGGCGGCACGTCGGCCAGTTCGACCCTCGTTCCGTGGCGGCGCGCTGATATGTTCAAGTCGATCTGTGTCTTCTGCTCTTCGAGCGATGCCGTGGCGGCGAGCTTCTTCGATGCGACGCGGGAACTGGGCGCGCTCATCGGCCAGCGGCGGATGACCCTCGTTTACGGCGGCGGCAACATCGGCCTGATGGGCGCGCTGGCGAAGTCCGTTCACAAGCACGGCGGGCGCGTCGTCGGTGTGATCCCGCAGTTCATGCGCGACAAAGGCCTGGCTTACGAGGCGGCGGACGAGTTGATCGTCCCGCGCGACTTGCGCGAGCGCAAGGCGATCATGGAGGAACGCGCCGAGGCCTTCGGTGCGCTACCCGGCGGCCTTGGCACGCTGGAGGAAATCCTGGAGATGCTCACGCTGAAACAACTGGAGCAGCACATCAAGCCGATCGTGTTCGTGAACACCGACGGCTTCTTCGACCCCTTGCTCCACTTGTTCGCACGGCTTTACGAGCAGCGCTTCGCCAAGCCAGAGTCACGGCGGCATTTTCACGTCGCAGCGCAGCCGCAGGAAGTTCTCACGCACCTCGATTGCTATCAGCCCCCGCGTCCGACGGGCAAGTGGTTTCCTCGGGCACCCGATCTGTGACGCGTGCCTGAGCCTTCTGGCGAAGCGCCGGGTTTCACTGCTTGAATCGCGCGGGCAGTCGTGCCAGTGTCCGACGGCAAACGAAATCAATAGCCGACCGTATGACGCAGCTCAAGGTTACCCTGCCGAATTCACTCAATGAGTTTGTCGCCTGCCAGGCGGTCAAGACCGGCAAGCGCACACGAGCGGCCTACGTCACAGCGCTCATCCGTGAGGCCCGGCAACAGGAAGCGCTGAAGGGGGTCGAAGCAACACTCCTGGCCGGACTGAACAGCGGTCCTCCACGGACCATGACGAAAGCCGATTGGGCCGAGTTGCGGAAGAAGCTGCGTGAACACGTTCAGCGAAAGCGGCGATCCAGAAGCCTGAGCAGGCCTGCGTGCGCTCGCTGAGCCTGCCCAGGAACCTTGATCCAGGAACGCCGGATTTATCCGGCAGCGTCGTGGGTGGTCGTGACTGCTGCCGGATAAATCCGGCGTTCCGATGCCCCACGGTTCAAGGGCCAACGCGCGATCCAAGTCCGGGGGCTTTTCTCCCCGACGGGAGATGTGCGCGCAGGCCTCCCCCAAAGCCAATCCCCAATCGCCATCGGCATTTCGCTTCCTACTCCCTCCCCGCCGCCGCGATGAACGGTTTCAGCTCCTCCATCAACCGCGCAAACAGGTCGAGACTGAGTTGCTGCGCGCCGTCGCTCCAGGCCTCGGCGGGGTTCGGATGCACTTCGACGAGCAAACCGTCCGCGCCCATCGCGGCGGCGCCTTTGCACAGGGAAGCGACGAGGTCCGATCGCCCGGTGCCCTGGCTGGGGTCGATGATGATCGGGCAGTGTGATTCGTTTTTAATGATCGGGATGGTCGCGAGGTCGAGCGTGTTGCGCGTGTAGGTCTCGAACGTGCGGATACCGCGCTCGCAGAAGAGCAGGTTGGCATTCTCGTTGGAGAGGATGTATTCGCCGGCCAGCAGCCACTCTTCCACCTTCATCGAAAGGCCGCGCTTCAGGAGGACGGGCTTGCCGGTCTTGGCCGCGGCGATGAGGAGTTGGAAGTTCTGCGCGTTGCGCGTGCCGATCTGAATGATGTCGGCGTATTCGGCGACCAGTTCGGCGTGGTCCTGGGAGAGCAACTCCGTGATCACCGCCAGGCCGGTCTCGCGGCGCGCCTTGTCGAGGAGCTTGAGGCCCTTTTCGCCGAGGCCCTGGAATTCGTAGGGCGACGTGCGCGGCTTGAACGCGCCGCCGCGCAGGACGGTCGCGCCGGCCTTCCTCACGGCGTGCGCCGTGGTGAGCAACTGCTTTTCGTTCTCCACCGAGCACGGCCCGGCCATGACTTGAAATTTCTTTCCGCCGATGACGGTGCCGCGGACGGTGACGGTGGAGTTCTCCGTGTGCCCTTCGCGGCTGACGAGTTTGTAGCGTTTCTGCACCGGCATGACACTCTCGACTTGCGGCCAGGCGGTGAGCGTCTCCAGCGAGGCGTGCGTTCGTTCGTCGCCGATGGCGCCGATGACGATCCGGGCCACGCCGCGCATGACGTGGGGCCGATAGCCCAGTTTGCGGATCTCGCGGAGCACGGCGGTTTCGTCTTTTTTGGTGATGTGAGGTTTGAGGACAATGATCATAACGTGGGTTGCGCGGTGTCGGCCCGGGGCAAACAAAAACGCCGCAGGCGACGACCTGCGGCGTGGGTTGGGAATTTCTGGTTAGAAAGTGCCCGCGCGCAGGTTTTGCTTGGTAAAGTAAAACCACCAGCCAAAAGCCAGGCGCGCGCGTGGACCGATTGAATTCATCGGGGCCAGCCTAGCAAACGCGGGGCGAACGTCAACGGGGGATTTGAGGGTATGAAAGCGCGCTTCATGGCTGATGGTTAATGGTTCATGGGCGATGGGGGGCGTGTTCCGTGTTCCGCGTAGGACCGCGTGGCCAAGCGGCAAGGCTCACTCGACTCGCGACCCGGAGCAGGTCATTGACCCCGGAGACGCGGGCCGAAAGCCGGCGAGGTTTGAAAATCCTTCCGCGGCGAGTCACGGCGCGCTAGGCTCCCAGAGAAATCACGACGCGTTCGCGGTTATGAAAACTGTCCTTTGGATCATCGTCGGTCTTCTCGTTGGGGTCGGCTTGTTCCTCGGGCTGTTGGTCTGGGCGGCGCGCAACCGAAGGACCGGTGCCGACGGCCCGAAGAAGCCGATGGACTCCCAAGCCGCCGCCCGCCGCCTGCTTTGCCTGGGCGCACTGGGCCTGAGGCTGGAACTGGAGACCCAAGCCCGCCTGCCCACTAAAAAGCGGCCCAAGACGAACCGCAAGGTGTGGGACCTCGAACATGGCCGCACGTCGCTCAATCAATGGCTCAAACAAGAGGGACTGTGGGACAGGCTCTCCAACGGCGAGAAGAAACTGCTCAACGCCCCGCTGGGCGCGTGGGACGAGGAGGCCGTGATTGATGTTTCCTGGCAGGACGAGGCGATCGAAGTCATCGGCTGGGCGCTCCGGAAAGCGGACGACGTTCTGCGGTACGACGATGAGGTGGATGGCGAGAAAAGCCCTCTCAACTTGCCGCTCTTCGAGGCGACGAGCGGCTTCATCGCGTGCGCAGCCCTGCGTCCACTGGTTGAGATCACGCACGCACGCGACTTGGCAGAACTCTGGCTCTGGCGTGCGAACGCGCATCAGATGCAGCAGCAGCCGAACGAGTATCCGCCGCCGCCCGGTTCCACCTACGAGAAGCTCATTGCGGAGACCGCGGAGGCGGCGGAGCGGGCGGGCTTCCTCAAACGGATTGGCGGCGACTTCCCGGCGTTCGGCAAACCCTATGCCCGCGTCACGACCGAAGAACAGGCCACGCTCACCAGCATCGCCACCGAGCGGCTGCACGGCCTGAACTGGCTGTGCGGCCACGCAGAGGATTGGGATGAACGGCCGCCGGATCCGTGAGCTGGTCGGCGGGAATGAGCGCAACTCACGTTACGCCCCAATGCGTGCTGCGCGAGATCGCCACGCTCGAGCGGCGGACGGTTCCGCAAGTGCCGCTTTCGGGGCCACGCTCCTCACCGCAGTTCGATCGGTTCTCAACTCCGTGCCGGCTGGCGTTTGCCGCAAGAAATGCGTGGACAAACGGGCGCGGATTGGCTTGATTGAGCCGGACCCTGTTGAGGAAAACTGTGGGCGGGTTGGCCCGCCCGACGCGCGAACCTGAACAATGAGCTTATGAACAGAAACACACGATTCACAAAGGGACCGGCCGAGGTTCTCCGGCGCGGTTTCACGCTCATCGAATTGCTGGTGGTTATCGCCATCATCGCGATCCTGGCGAGCATGCTTTTGCCCGCCCTCGCCAAGTCGAAAGCCAAGGCGATCAAAATCAAATGCACGAGCAACTTGAAGCAGCTCGGTGTCGCCTCGCTGATCTATGCGCACGATAACAACGACCGCTTCCCGCTGATGCGAGACCCAGTGAGCGGCACGCTCGGAGCCTGGCCGTGGGACATCCCGGCCTATGTCGCCAACCAACTCACCGCCAACGGCGCCAAACGCCACATCCTCTACTGCCCGGGCTTCGCCAAGCAGGACAACGACGAACTCTGGAAGTTCACGACGGACTCGGTGGCCGAGACGACCCGGGGCAACTCCGGCTACCGCGTGGCGGGCTACCAGTTCACGTGGGAACTCTCCGCGCGAGTGCGCAAGACCAACACCACCGAGAGCTTGAATCCCAAGCCGTGGAAAATAAATAGCACCACCGAACTCAATCCGAGCCTCTCCGAGCGCGTGAGCATCGCCGATGCGACAATCTCCGACGGCGAAAACGAAAAGGACCGCTGGCGCAACCGCTACACGAAGGTGGACGGCGGCTGGCGCGGTCATCAGTCGCCCCATTTGGCCGGGAAACTCCCGGAGGGCGGCAACTTGCTGTTCGCCGACGGTCACGCCGAGTGGCGGAAGTTTTACAAGATGAACGTCCGCACCGACGGCTGGCCGAGTTTCTGGTGGTGAGTCCGGGCCGTTAGCATCCGCGGCCGGTTTGACGCAGTCTCCAAGAACCGGAAGTTCTCCACCGGCGACGAAGCTGCGGATGGAGCGCCGATCTCCGATCCGGCGCGGTTCCGTCCCGCCCGTGTGCCGGGTCGGAGACCGGTGCTCCGCATTTTCGGAGTAGAGGCGCAGAGGCAACAGAGTCCATCTGCCCCTTCCGCATCGGTCATCGTCCGATGACTGGCAGCGACAGGGTTGAGATCCCTCTGCGCCTCTGCATCTCCGCGCCTTTGCGTTAAAAACAACAGAGCCAGAGCAACCGCCCGTCGTTCCGTGACCGCCGTGCCCACCGAGCCCGGTTTGACACGACCCAGCGCCAGGGATAGGCTCCGGGCAGACCAAACCATGAACCAGCCCAGCCCGATTCTCCGGGGTTCGCGATCCGCTCGCCGCCGTCGCGTCGCTTTCACCTTGATCGAGCTGTTGGTCGTCATCGCCATCATTGCGATCCTGGCGGGTTTGCTCCTGCCCGCCTTGAGCCGCGCGAAAGGCAAGAGCCAGGCGATCGCCTGTTTGAACAATTTGAAGCAGCTCCAACTGTGCTGGATCATGTACGCCCATGATAACAACGACGACCTGGTGAACAACTACACGCTCAACTCCAACGCGTGGGTCAACGGGACGGCGGCGGCGGACATCTCCCAGGGGCCGGCGTGGACCAACGAGGCGTTCATCACGGCCGGCTTGCTCTGGAAATACAATCAATCGCTGGCCATCTACCGATGTCCCCGTGACGAACTATGGCCACCGGTGGGGCAGCGCGCCCGTCACGTGCGCCGGACACGGAGTTACTCGATCAGCGGCATGATGAACAGCGACGCCGACTGGGTGAACGGCCCGAAGTATCCGATCCGCAAAAAACACGGTTCCATCCACCGCCCGGAGCCAGTGCAGGCGCTGGTGTTCATCGACGAAAATCCGTGGACGATCGACGACGGGTTGTTCTCGGTGAAAGTGTTCGAGAACGTCTGGGACAACGCGCCGGCGACCCGCCACAGCAACGGCGGGGGGTTGGCGTTCGCCGACCGCCATTCCGAACTCTGGCGCTGGTTTGAGCCGACCCCT